>Ga0164295_10000031_pt1 | contig 138618 bp, 147 predicted proteins | sample GEODES006metaG_FD_111798 | JGI IMG/M metagenome (GOLD analysis project Ga0164295, IMG submission 111798) | Oligotrophic lake water microbial communities from Sparkling Lake, Wisconsin, USA - GEODES006 metaG | ecosystem: Environmental > Aquatic > Freshwater > Lake | place: USA: Sparkling Lake...
CCGCCGACGAACGCCACGATGATGATGAGGTAGGCGTACCACTCGGGTGCGGCGCCAATCAATCCGACAACGTAGTCTCCGCCGGTTACCAGCGTCGCCGTAGCGACACCAAAGATGAACGGAATCAAGGTCATCGCCTGTGCGCCGAACGTTGCGAGGGCGAGCTTGCTGTTCGAGGTGCCGTTGGGGATGTAACGCGACCAGTCACCGAGGAAGGCACCGAACGAAATCGGGTTCGACATGACGATGAGTGCGGACAGAATGAACGTCGGCCAGAAGCCACCGAGCAGGTATTCACCCGAGCCGGCGTACGACGGGTCAAACACGCTGGCGAACGCGACGATGGCGAGCAACATCAGAATCGTGTTGGCCCACACCGCGATGCGGTTAATGAGCAACATGAACTGGTAGCCGTAGACCACGACGACGATCACGATGAGTCCGATGAGCGAGTAGAGACCAATGCGCAGCATCGGGGAGTCTTCCGCGCCAAACAAGCGAACGAATGCGCCGACGAGAGCATCACCGCCGACCCACACCGAAATCGAATAGAACGCGATTGCGGTCAAGAGCGACAGGAACGAACCGGCGATACGTCCGGTGACACCGAGGTGTGCACCCGAAGCGACCGCGTTGTTCGTTCCGGTGCGAGGTCCAAAGAGACCCATCGGCATGAGGAACAACGTTCCGACGAGCACGCCGAGTACGGCGGCACCGACGCCCTCCCAAAAGGAGAGCCCGAAGAAGATGGGGAAGGTTCCCAAAAGAACGGTGGCAAAGGTGTTTGCGCCTCCGAACTGAATGCGGAACAAGTCGCGCGGCGTCGATGTGCGGTCGGCGTCGGGGATGGTGTCAATTCCGAAGCCTTCGACCTCGGTGATTTTCGGTTTGGGGTTGTGAGCAACCTTGCTCATTGTGGTCCTCTCTAAAGGTTGGCAAAACAATGTGACGCCATGCTATTCCCTTCTTGCCTCACAGGCAATAGTTTTTTCTCATGGAGATAGTTCGTGTCGTTGACCTTTCCCGCGAAATCACAGCCGAGACCGTGGTGTACCCTGGCGACCCCGTTCCGCACATCGCCCAACACGCGACTATTGCAAAAGATGGATTCAACCTCGTGTCGATTCAGATGGGCAGCCAGAGCGGAACGCACGTCGACGCACCGTTCCACTTCGACGACGACACCGAGAAAATCGATGAAGTCCCATTGGGCCGATTCGTCGGTCGAGGTGTGGTGCTGCGCTGTGACGGCGTCGCGGCTCGCGAGCGGATCACACTCGATTCCGTTCGGGCTGACGCCGAGTCAGCCCGCGCCGGCGACATCGTCCTCGTGCACACCGGCTGGGCGCGTCACTACGGCGACCCCGCATATTTCGACAACCCGTTCCTCGATGCCGGACTGGTGTCGTTCCTCCTCGACCGCGGAGTGCGCACGATTGGGCTCGACGCTCTCAACATCGACGAAACGCCCGACGGCACGCACCCGGGCGAGGGCTTTCCCGCTCACCACCTCATTGCCACGGTTGGCGGCGTTATTTGTGAAAACCTCTGCAACCTCGAATCAATCGACTTTGCTGACCCGCTCGTGTCGTTGCTGCCAATGAAATTCGTCGGAATCGATGGCGCACCTGTTCGTGCCGTCGCGATGGAAGTTCGCTGATCATGGCCGGCAGTATTCGACGCACAGCAAAACAGGTGAGCGATAAGGCAATCCCCATCGGCGGGCGGCTTCGAGCGACGAGGCTCGCGCGTGGACTCACTCTCGGCCAGGTCGCCGCCGCCGCCGGCCTCACCGAGGGATTCGTGAGCAAGCTCGAGCGCGACCACGTGTCCCCGTCTGTTGCGTCGCTGGTGTCAGTGTGCGAAGCCCTGGGGCTTCGAGTCGGCGAATTATTTGAGCCACCCACGAGCGCCATTGTCCGCGCCGGCGAGGGCGCCATGATCAACTTTGGTGGCCTCAACGCCCGCGAATACCTTTTGTCGCCTGGGTCGCAAACACACGTAGAGGTGTTGCACTCGATCGTCAGCCCGAAGGGTACCGGCGGCGAAGCGCTGTACGCCCTCGACACCGAAATCGAATTCGTCTACGTGCTCAAGGGTCAATTCGACATCATTCTCGGACCCACCACACACAACCTCAATATCGGCGACGCGATGACGTTTCGTGGCCGCGAACCGCACACGTGGCGGAACCCCTCAACGAGCGAGCCCGCCGAGGTGTTGTGGGTGCTGTCTCCGGCACCCTAGGACTTCAGAGCCCGACGAGCCGTCTTGCGTTCGATGCGTCCTTCGACGAGGGAATAGAGCGCGGGCAGTACCAGCAGGGTCAGGATTGTCGATGACAACAAGCCACCAATAACGACGATCGCGAGCGGCTGCGAAATGAATCCGCCACTTCCGGTCACTCCGGTCGCGAGCGGCGTGAGTGCGAAAATCGTCGCGAGCGCTGTCATCAACACGGGCCGAACGCGTCGACTCGTGCCGTCGAGCAACGAATCGACCACCGAACCCCCTCGTTCGCGATATTGGTTCACGAGGTCGATGAGAACGATGGCGTTGGTGACCACGATTCCGACGAGCATGAGCAACCCGATGAGTGACGAGATTCCGAGCGGGATTCCCGAGATGATCTGGAGTGCGATTGCTCCGGTCGCGGCAAACGGAATCGACACGAGTAGCAACAGGGGTTGACGCAACGATCGGAACGTCGCGACCATGACGACGTACACGATCAGGATTGCGGCGAGCAGCGCGAGACCCAACTGTTGGAAGGACTCCACCTGGTCTTGGGCGACACCACCAACCGTGGCTGTGGTTCCCGACGGCAACTCGACGCTCGCGAGCGCAGTGTTAACCGCCACGGTCGATTCAGAGAGGTTGTCCGACGTGGGCGTCACCGCTACCGATGCCGACAACACACCGCGCTCCGTGGTGCGCGATGCGGCCGTTTCGGTGATTCCGATGGTTGCAACGTTAGAAAGACGAACCTTGGCTCCGAGCGGCGTCGTCAATTTATACTTTCGCAATTCGTCCAACGTTTCCGGCGAATTCTTCGTCTCTACAATGAGGTCCATCGTGACGTCATCGATAACGACCTGACCGATGGCGCTCGGTGCGATGAGACCGGCCAGCGTGCGCCCGATGATTACTTCCGACAGGGCGTACTTCGCCGCCGCCGCGCGCTTGATCGAGATTGAGATGAACGACTGGGTGTCATCGAGCGAGGTCGTGACACTGTCGGCCGATTTGGACTCGGTGATCGCCCCGGCGATGGCTGCGGTAACGGTGGTGAGCGTCTCTTCTGAGGGCGCCTTTACCGTGATGTCGATTGTTTGGGAACCAAAGGCTCCGCCCTGCGCCGACCTAATCTCACCCGTGTCGGTGATGGTTTCGAGGTCGCGCGTGACTTCAGCGCGGACCAGATCAGCATCCACTTCATCAGAGATAGTGATCTGGTAGACAATGTTCCCGGCCTGGCCGTTGAAAGCGGCGAAACCGTTTCCGCCGCCGATCGACGTCTGAACGGTTTCGATACCCTCATAGTCCAGCAGTTTCGCCTCAACATCTTCGGCGACTTCGGCGCGGTCCATGAGCGTGAGTCCGCCGGGTGTCGAGTGCGTGAGCGTGATGGTGGACTGGCCACTTCCGCCCACAAAGTTGGTCTTGACGAACGGTGTCAGTGCGAGCGTCCCTCCCAGAGTGAGAAGGGCGATGAGCATCGTCGCGACGGGATGGGTGACCGTCCAGCGAACAATCGGTCGATAGTTGCGCTGCAAGAAGTCGTTGTCTTCCGATACCGCCTTGACCGGCTTGGCTGGCTTTGTCGACGTATTCTTTTTCGGCTTCTTGTCCCCGAGGAACCAATACGCGAGCACAGGAACAATTGTGAGCGACACGAAAAGCGACGCGAGGAGTGCGATTGTGACGGTGACAGCGAAGGGTTGAAACAGCTCGCCGGACAAACCGCCGACGAACGCCAGCGGAAGGAACACAGCGACCGTGGTGATCGTCGACGCGGTGACCGCCGTCGCGACCTCTTTGACGCCGTCACGAATGGCGACCATACGTTCTTCACCAAGCGACAAGTGCCTCTTGATGTTTTCTACAACCACAATCGAGTCGTCAACGACTCGACCGATCGAGATGGTGACGGCGCCGATGGTGAGGATGTTGAGCGAGAAGTTGCTCGCCCACATACCAATGAACGTGAGCAACAACGACGTCGGAATCGACACCGCGGTGACGAGTGTCGATCGAATCGACAACAGGAATACGAGGATCACGATGATGGCAAAGATCAGGCCGAGGAGGCCCTCAACTGCGAGCGATTCGATGCTCTTTTCGATGAACGGCGCCTGGTCAAAGACAATGGTGAATTTAGTGCCGTTACCGAGCAGGTCGGTTAGCGCGGGCAGGGCCGCTGTGACCGCACGGGACACGTCAACAGTGTTCGCGTCGGCACGTTTGGTGATGGCAAGGGTCAGCGACGGCTCGCCATTGACGCTGGAAATGGAGGTGATCGCATCGGGCTGGATCGACACGCTAGCGAGCGCCCCAATCGTGGTAACCGATAGCGTCGTTGGAGCCGTCGTCGCACCGGCCGACGCCAACGCTGACAGGCTTGATGTGGACGATGCAGGGGCTGCGGGGGCTGCGGGGACAACGGTGTTCACCGTATCGCCCGCGACACTTCCCGTAATGTCGGCGACGGGGAAGGTGTGAGCAAAGCAGTAATAGAAGGTGTTGCCCTTGTTCCACTGGGTCTGGCTCGTCGGGTATCGGACATCCGACAACAATGTCGGGTAGGTCGCGTAGGCCGACTCCTCAATAATTCCGGAGGCGAAGCACTCGCCCATCGCGACGGGTCCCACGGCAGAGTCTCCAGGGTAAATAGGGATTCCCGCATCCGTCCGCAGGTCACCGACGCGAACAAGTTGCGCCTCGTGCGCAACGGCACAGTCGACTACGTCGTACGTACTCTGATATGCGTCATCAGTCAACGGGTTTGCGTCGTCGTAGTTATCGATACATTCGCCACCGTTCAACTCGTCCCAACTCCACGTTCCGGCCGCCCGAGGAATCACCGAGATGGTCGGAAACGTCGGCATAGTCGGCGCGGTCGGCACCGTGACTGCCGGCGGCTTGTAGGGAATCGTGACGGGGACCGAGCGGATGTCACTGAGGCTCGCGAGGGGAGTTCCCGACACAATCGACAATTCACCTCTCGTGGACATGACGCTGCCCGCACCGATTCGAATTCCGGCGGTCTGTAGTGCGGTCTGGATGTCGGTGTTCGTCAATTCCAGGTCCGCCAACTTATCGGCGTTGGGGACGATGGCAATGTGTTCACCGTTTGCACCAAACACCGCCGCGTCTCGAACGCCGTCCAACTTGGTCAGTTCTTTAACCGCGATGTCCTTCAACGCTTGGTTCAGTTGATCGGGCGCGAGATCGCTCGTCACCGCCATTTGAAGAACGGGTATGTCCGAAAAAGAACCAGCGATAACCTGCGGCTCGATTCCAGCCGGAAGCAGGCTTGAAATCCGGTTGATTGCCAGTTGGACCTTTTGTTCGGCCGATTCGAGGCTCGTGCCGTAGGCGAACGCCGCGGTGATCTGCGACAAACCATTCTGCGAGGTCGCGGTCGTCGATTCGAGTCCGTTGACTCCCTGAATCGCCGTTTCGATTGGGGTCGAAACTTCTTTCTCGACAATGATCGGCGAGGCCCCTGGATAGTTCGTCACGACGACGAGTTGTGGGAACGTGATCGAGGGAATCAATTCGAGCTTGAGAAGCGACATCGCGATGCCACCAAAAATTGCGACGACAACCGTGACCAGGGCGATGAGTGCGCGGTTCCTGAGGCTGAATATGGCGAGACGGTTCATGACGTTGTTCCTTTAGCTAAACGGTGATGTCTGTCGAACGAATCCGACTACTAGGGCGTTGCGGCGACCCATGCCACGATCGCGTCGCGAACATAGCTCGCGCCGTCAATTCCGCCGTAATGACGTGCGAAGCGCTCGTCTGCGACGTACATGTTTCCGAGGCCAATGAATTGCTCGGCGGTCGGCTCGATTCCACCCCAACCCTGGGTAATCCAGGTCCGGTGACGAACGACGAGAGCAACGACAGCGGAGTCCGTGACGGCTAACGACGCGTCTTTCGCACCCAAGTACGCAACCTTCAGGGCAACTCCCTCGGCGAGAAACGCATCGCGGCCAATGGCGTCGAGGTGCTTCCACCACGACGATGACTGAGTCCACGCTTTCTTGCCCCAGCGTTCAACGACCTCACCCCGATGGTCGTCGTGACTGAAGAGCGGAACTACGGACACGGGCACTCCTTTGGCGTCGTGGGACAAGCCTAACCGCCAAATTATGGGCTACCGACACGAGTACGCTGACGATTGTGCACACGTCACTGAAGTCGGTGTTAGCCGTATTTGTCGGCGGGCTCGTGGGTAGCGCAGCACGCATTGGCATCACTCTGGTCGCGGGCCAAATTGACGACCACTGGTGGCCCTACCCGACACTATTGGTCAACCTGATTGGTTCATTCGTGCTGGGGTATCTCGTCGCTCGACGCCTGTCGTCCATTCCCAACTGGATGCACCTCGGAGTCACGACCGGATTTCTCGGGGCCTTCACCACCTTGTCAGCGATTTCGCTCGACGTCGCGGTACCGATCGTTCGCTATGGGGCCGTGCCCCTTGTCGTGATGGGCTCCTACGCCATCGGATCCATCATTGTGGGTCTCGTCTGTGCGATCGCTGGGTTGCGGCTGGGCGCGCGCCGCTCGGGGGCGACATGATCGACGCGTGGTGGGTTCTCGCGCAAATCGTGGCGGGCGGGTTTGGTGCGCTAGCCCGATTCGGCGTCATGACGGTCGTCCGTCCCGGCGTGTGGTCGCGGGGTTTGTTTGCCGTCAACGGGGTGGGAAGTCTCGCCGTGGGCATCGCGGCCGGTGCGTTTGCAACTAACGCGCTTGACTGGACAATCACGTCTCTCGTTCTCGCATTCGCAGCAGGGCTCACCACGTTTTCGACCCTGACCGTCACGGCAGCCCAACACATCGAACGTCGTGAAATGTGGATCGGTGCGATCATGGTGACGTCGCACGTCGTCGTCGGGATAGTTGTGGCAGCACTTGGGTATATCTCCGCCATCGCTCTGCTCGGGTCGTGATATTCTGAACATCTGACGCCCCGGACACGACGATCGCCGGTGAGGCGAAATGTGTGAGGGAAAGGGGTCCACTATGGGCCGCGGCCGTCAAAAAGCAAAGCACACAAAGGTTGCGCGCGAACTGAAATATTTCAGTCCCGACACCGACCTGACGAAACTCGAATCGGAACTCGGTGTGAACCCTCGTCTCGACGAAGACCTGGCAAAGTGGCCGGAATATGCGTCACCAGCTCCGGCTAGCTCCGATGCCGACGCGGGCGATGACATCGATGGCACAGACGAGGTTCAGTCGGCGTAAGTGCCGACCAGTCGTACGGCTCCGCCGGCGACTCCCTTGGCGCTCGTGACGTAACCGTCGAAAGAGTGCTCGCGGTCCGAAATGTGACCGACAACCCAGGATTCGATTCCGGCGGCGGTCCATTCGCGGGTCAGCGTGCTGGCCGATTCTTGAGACACGACAGCGAGCATTCCTATGCCCAAGTTCCACGTACCTTCGGTCGATTCGAGTGACTCCCCCGCCCATTCACTGAGAACGCGGAAGACGCGCGACGGACTCCACGTCGAGCGATCGAGGTCGACCCACACGCCCGCCGGCAACACGCGGGCGAGGTTTGCGGCGATTCCGCCTCCCGTGACATGGCTCAGCGCGTGAATCGAACCGGGGTGTTCGGCGAGCGAGTCCAACAACGGTGTCGTGTACAGACACGTCGGCTCAAGCAGTTCTAGACCGAGGACCCTGTCGAATTCGGGAACAGTTGCGTCGAACGCGAGCTTGCGGTTGGCAACAATGTGGCGGACGAGCGAATAGCCGTTCGAATGCAGTCCGCTCGATGCCATCGCGATGACGACATCACCAGGCTGAACGCGCTCAGCACCGAGCATCTCGTCCGCTTCGACGGCACCCACCGCAGCACCGGCGACGTCGTAGTCGTGTTCCCCCAAAAGCCCAGGGTGTTCGGCCGTTTCACCGCCGACGAGAGCCGTTCCGGTCAGGGCACAGGCCTCGGCGATTCCGCGCACGATGTCGGCGATGCGCTCGGGGACGACTTTGCCGCACGCGATGTAGTCCGTCATGAACAGGGGCTTCGCGCCGACGACCACGATGTCGTCGACGACCATGCCGACGAGGTCGTGCCCGATGGTGTGGTGAACGTCGAGCGCTTGAGCGATTGCGACCTTGGTGCCGACGCCGTCGGTCGACGTCGCGAGGATCGGCCGACGAAAATCTTTGAGAAAGGACACGTCGACCACTCCTGCGAAACCGCCCACGCCGCCGAGGATGTCGGGTCCGTGCGTCGCCGACACGGCGGCTTTCATGAGTTCGATGGCCTTGTCGCCAGCTTCGGTGTCGACACCGGCGGCAGAATATGAATTGGACGCCGTCATTGGGCAATTCTACCGACCTCGTCGTCTGTTCGATGTGAGAGTATTGAGCCAAAGCCGATGGGCATCGACACCCAGCCAAAGGAGACCCTCTCGACATGTGCGGCATCGTCGGAATCGTCTCATCTACGGCCGTCAATCAGCAGGTCTACGACGCTCTCGCGCTTCTGCAACACCGCGGGCAAGACTCCACCGGAATTGCGACGTGTGAAGACACGACCCTCCACATGGCGAAGGCGAAGGGTCAGGTTCGAGAAGCTTTCCGAACCCGGGACATGCGCGGTCTCGCGGGGAATGTCGGGCTCGGCCACGTTCGCTATGCGACGCGCGGCAACGCTAACCGCGAGTCGGAAGCTCAGCCGTTTTTCGTCAACGCGCCTTACGGGATCATCCTCGTTCACAACGGGAACCTCACGAACACGCGGGAACTCACCAAACAACTCAACGAGGATGACCGTCGTCACCTCAACACAAATTCCGACACGGAACTTCTCGTCAATGTGCTCGCGCACGAACTACAGACCGCAACGACCATCGAGAAGTTCTCGCCCGACAACGTGTTTGATGCGGTCGCCCGGCTGCACGAGCGGGTCGAGGGATCGTATGCCGCGATCGCCCTCATCGCCGGCCACGGACTACTCGCATTCCGCGACCCGTTTGGAATTCGCCCGCTGATTCTGGGTCGGCGTAATGCCGGGCTTGTCGGAGCCGAGTGGGCGGTTGCAAGCGAATCACTCGTGCTCGAGGCCGGCGGTTACGAGATCGTTCGAGACGTCGAGCCCGGCGAGGCCCTCTTCATCTCGCAGGACGGCGAAATGGTGTCCCGCCAGTGCGCAAAAAACCCCGTTCTGATTCCGTGTTCGTTCGAATACGTTTACCTCGCGCGTCCCGACTCGGTCATGAATGGAATTTCGGTCTACGAAGCGCGCTTGCGCCTTGGTGACCGCCTCGCTGACACGATCGCAAAGTGGGCGCCAGCTGGCGATATCGATGTTGTCATGCCAATTCCGGACTCGTCGCGTCCCGCCGCGCTGCAGGTCGCACGAAAGCTCGGCATCGAGTATCGCGAGGGCTTCTACAAAAACCGTTACGTCGGCCGAACGTTCATCATGCCGGGGCAAGAAGAACGCCGAAAGGGAGTCAAGCAAAAGCTCAATGCGATGCCGTCCGAGTTCAAGGGCAAGAACGTCCTCATCGTCGACGACTCGATTGTGCGCGGCACGACCTCACGCGAGATCGTGGACATGGCGCGCAATGCTGGTGCAAACTCGGTGACGTTCACGTCGGCGGCACCGCCCGTTCGCTTCCCCCACGTTTACGGCATCAATATGCCGAGCCGGGCCGAGCTCGTTGCCGCTGGTCGCAAGATTCCCGAGATCGCAACCGAAATCGGTGCCGACCACCTCATCTATCAAGAGGTCTCTGATATGCAGAGTGCGATCCTCGAAGGCGGCAGTGTTTCGGCACTCGAAATGTCGTGTTTTTCGGGCGACTACGTGACGGGAGCCGTCACCCCCGAATACCTGCGCTGGGTTGAAGAAAACCAGTCGTCCTAGCTTTTGGGTTTGCGCAGCTTTGTTGCGCGTTCCTTCGTTTCAGTAATTTCGGCAACGCCCCGTGATGATTTCGTCATTCGATCGAGGAACACTCCAACCAGTCCTCCGAGAATGAGCCCGATGGCGAATCCGAAGAGCGCGAAGAATCCGAAGGTCGGCATAACGCCCACAGCCGGGTCAACGGGTGTTGCCACCGTGATGAGGGCGGCGATGATGATTCCGACGAAGGCTCCCGTCATCATGAACGACCAGATTCGAGGAGCGCGGCGGATGGTGACGTCGGTTTTCGGCATGATTCTATTCTCGCAGAGCCGTCAAGGGCACGAGTTCGGCGAGCGTCGCGCGGGTCCCCGATGCGCGGACGGCACCGCGATCGACGGCCGCGTCCCAGGACTCGGCACCAACAGCGAGCGCCACGAGCGTGTTTGCATCCAGCTCGATGACGTTGGGCGGGGTTCCTCGCGTGTGCCCGATTCCTTCGACAATCTGGACCGCCCCGTGTGGGGGTACTCGCACCTCGACGGATTTGCCCGGCGAGATGCGCGCAAATTCCTGCAGGATAAACCTCACGGCGATCGCCGTCGTGTCGCGATCCGCCGAGCTGCCTCGAACATCGGCGATGGCGGCTCGGCCACGCTCGGAGTCGATTCGGGGAAGAGGCACGCCCAACACGCTAGCAGCGGCAAAGGTAGGGTTTTCACGTGAAGATACTCGTGATTGGGTCGGGTGCCAGAGAGCACGCCATCGTCAACGCACTGTTGCGTGACGAGGCCTCCCACGAGATTATGGTCGCCCCCGGGAATGCCGGAATCGCCGATGTGGTCGAGACGGTGTCTCTCAACACGACCGATGGTCCGCTCATCGCCGACTATGCCTCGGAACAGGGTGTCGAACTTGTCATCGTTGGCCCAGAGGCGCCCCTCGTCGCCGGTGTCGCCGATGCGCTTCGTGCGGCTGGTGTCCCCGTGTTCGGGCCAGACAAGGCGGCCGCGCAAATCGAGGGCTCGAAAGAATTTGCGAAAGAAATCATGAATGCGGCCCGCGTACCGACCGGTCGATCGATGTCGGCAACGACCACGGCCGAGGTCGAAACCGCGCTCGACGAATTCGGTCCCCCCTATGTCGTGAAGGCGGACGGGCTCGCGGCCGGCAAGGGCGTCATCGTTACGGTCGACCGCACCGCGGCCCGTGATCACGCCGAGTTCTTCATTCACCAAGGTCCGGTCCTCATCGAGGAGTTCCTCGACGGCCAGGAAGTATCTCTCTTTGTCCTGTCCGACGGGGACGCGGTGGTTGCCCTGTCGCCCGCGCAGGACTACAAGCGCGCATTCGATAACGACGAAGGCCCGAACACGGGCGGTATGGGCGCGTACTCGCCGCTTCCGTGGCTGCCCGAGGGCTTTGTGGACGAGATCGTCGAGACCGTCGCCCAGCCAACGATTCGCGAGATGTCTCGGCGCGGTACCCCTTTCATCGGGCTGCTTTACTGCGGGCTAATTGTCACCTCCAAAGGCGTTCGCGTTATCGAATTCAATGCACGACTGGGCGACCCCGAGACGCAGGTTGTGCTCGAACTTCTTGAGTCGTCACTCGCCGACCTGCTGCTGGCAACCGCGACCGGACGACTCGCGTCGGTGCCCGAACCCGTATTCGCCAATGATGTCGCGGTAACCGTCGTCCTCGCGAGCGAGGGCTACCCCGAATCGCCCGTCACAGGCAAGCCGATTCTGGGACTGGCCGATGCGCTCGAGGTTCCCGGTGTTTCCATCGCTCATGGGGCGACCGCACGAGACGGTGACGGGTTCGTGTCGACGGGCGGACGAGTGCTGTCTGTCATCGCGCGTGGTGCCGATTTCACCGACGCCCGGAGGCGCGTGTATATGGCGCTTGACCGCATCACGCTCGACGGTTCGCACTTCCGCACCGACATCGCCGAACGAGCCGCCAAATGATTGTTCCTGGGTGGCGTCACGTCTATTCCGGAAAAGTCCGCGATTTGTACATTCCCGAGACAGAGTCAGGCCTTGATTCGTCCCCCTCGATGCTGCTCGTAGCGAGCGATCGGGTGTCGGCTTTTGACCACGTTCTGGAACCTGGAATCCCTGGCAAAGGCGCGTTGCTCACCGCGCTTTCCCGCTGGTGGTTCGACCAATTGGCCGAATTCCCCAATCATCTTCTGTCCAGCGAGCCGCCCGCCGAGGTGGCCAATCGCGCCATGGTCGTGCGCACGCTGAACATGATTCCCGTGGAATGTGTCGTTCGCGGTTACCTGGTCGGCAGCGGTTGGGCGGAATACCAGGAATCGGGAACGGTGTGCGGAATCGCCCTTCCCGCGGGGCTGACCAACGGCGACCGGCTGCCCGAGCCCATTTTCACCCCCGCGTTCAAGGCTCCGCTCGGCGAGCACGACGAGAACATTTCGTTCGCGCAGACGGTCGACTTGGTTGGTGAAGACACCGCGCGCAAACTGCGCGACTTAAGCCTCGCGATATTCCGCCGAGCGAGCGACATCGCCGAGGCGAAGGGGCTGATCCTCGCCGACACCAAGTTCGAGTTCGGTCGCAATCGTGACACCGGCGAATTGACCCTGTGCGACGAGGTGCTCACCTCGGATTCGAGCCGGTACTGGGACGCAACCACGTATGCCGATGGTGGTCCGAACCGGCTCGATTCGTTTGACAAGCAAATCGTGCGCGATTGGCTGTCGGCGAACTGGGACAAGACCGGCGAGCCGCCCGTCCTGCCCGAGGCGATCGTCACGCAAACGGCGCACCGGTACCGCGAGTTGATTTCGCGACTGACAACATCTGACTAACCCAGCGCAACGCAAGGGCTCCCGTTGGGGGTGACGCGCGCGAATAGACTGAAGACAGAATTCATCCGTAAATCGAGGAGCGCGCGTGCCGAAAGTCATCGTCGAGGTAATGCCGAAAGAAGTGCTTCTCGACCCCGCCGGAAAGGCCACGGCCCGCGCCTTGCAGCGCTTCGGAGACGGCGAGATCACCGACGTTCGCATCGGCAAACGATTTGAAATCACGATCGAGGGCGAGATCACGCCGAAATTGCTCGACCACATCGCTGAAGTCGCAAAAGACGTTCTGTCAAACGACGTCATCGAAGACGTCCTTTCGATTCGCGTGGCGGACTAACGTGCGCGTCGGCGTCATCACGTTCCCCGGGTCGCTCGACGACCGCGACGCCCTGCGGGCCATCAAACTCGCCGGTGGTGACGCCGTTTCGCTCTGGCACGGTGACCACGACCTTCACGGCGTCGACGCCATCATCCTGCCCGGCGGGTTCTCATACGGCGACTACCTCCGCTGTGGCGCAATCGCCGCACACTCGCCCATCATGAGCGAAGTTATTGATGCCGCGAACAAGGGCATGCCCGTCCTCGGAATCTGCAACGGGTTCCAGATTCTCGTCGAGGCGCACCTGCTTGCTGGCGGACTAATTCGTAATGACCACGGCACGTTCATTCGTCGCGACCAGAAAATTCGAGTCGAGAACGTCGACACCGTCTGGACAAGTGGCTACACGCAGGGACAAGAAATCACCATTCCGCTGAAAAACGGCGAGGGTGGGTTCATCGCCGACGACGAGACGCTGAAGCGACTCGAGGGTGACGGGCTTGTCGCGTTCCGCTATCTCGAGGTCAACCCCAACGGGTCTCTCAACGACATTGCGGGGCTTCGAAACGCTCGCGGGAACGTCGTGGGGCTCATGCCACACCCCGAACACGCCGTTGAACCCGGATTCGGCCCCGACACTCCCGCCGCGATGTCGTCCGGTACGGACGGGCTCGCCGTGTTCCAGTCGGTTCTCGCCGCCGCCGTTCTCTCGTGACCAGGAGCCATCGTGACTGAACTTATTCCCGACACCGTCGAGAACGCCACGGCAACCCCCGCGAAGAACCAGCCCTACGACCTGCTCGGGCTCAAGCCCGATGAATACCAACAAATCCGGGACATCCTCGGGCGTCGTCCGACGAGCGGCGAATTGGCGATGTACTCGGTCATGTGGTCGGAACACTGTTCCTACAAGTCATCGAAGGTCCACCTGCGCCAGTTCGGCGAGAAGGTCACCGAGGCAATGACCAAAAACCTCATGGTCGGAATGGGCGAAAACGCCGGCGTTGTCGATATCGGTGAGGGCTGGGCGGTGACGTTCAAAATCGAGAGCCACAACCACCCGTCGTACATCGAACCGTTCCAGGGCGCCGCTACCGGCATCGGCGGAATCGTTCGCGACATCATTTCGATGGGTGCTCGCCCCGTGGCGGTCATGGACGCGCTGCGATTCGGTGCGATCGACCATCCCGATACGAGTCGTGTTGTCAACGGTGTCGTGGGCGGTATCTCGTTCTACGGGAACTGTCTCGGTTTGCCAAACATCGGAGGCGAGACCTGGTTCGACCCCGTCTATCAGGCGAACCCGCTCGTCAACGCGCTGGCGGTTGGCGCACTGCGTCACGAAGACCTTCACCTCGCGAACGCGAAGGGCGTGGGTAACCTCGTCGTCTTGTTCGGGGCTCGGACGGGCGGTGACGGAATCGGCGGAGCGTCGATTCTTGCATCGGACACTTTTGCTGAAGGTGGTCCCACCAAACGTCCGGCCGTCCAGGTCGGCGACCCGTTCGCCGAAAAGGTGCTCATCGAGTGCTGTCTCGAGTTGTTCGCGGGTGATTGTGTTGAGGGCATTCAGGACCTCGGTGCTGCCGGAATCTCGTGTGCGACGAGCGAACTCGCGTCAAACGGTGACGGCGGAATGTTCATTACTCTCGACAACGTGTTGTTGCGCGACCCAACATTGACGGCCGAGGAAATCCTCATGTCTGAGAGCCAGGAACGCATGATGGCGATTGTTCGCCCCGAGATGATCGACGCATTCCTCGCGGTGACCACCAAGTGGGATGTCGAAGCCAGCGTTCTTGGAGAAGTGACCGACACCGGTCGCCTCATCATCGAATGGAAGGGTCAGACGATCGTCGACGTCGACCCCCGTACGGTCGCGATTGACGGTCCGGTATACGACCGCCCGATGGAATATCCCACGTGGCTCGACGCACTGCAGGCAGATTCGCCGGCGAAGTTCGCGCGCGCGACCGACGGCGACGAACTGAAGAAACAGTTCCTCACCGTTCTCGGGTCGCCAAACGAGGCCGACACCGACTGGATCACGAACCAGTATGACTATTACGTCATGGGCAACACGGCGCTACACACCCCCGACGGTGCCGGAATGATTCGCATCGACGAAGTGAGCGGTCTCGGGGTTGCGCTCGCGACCGACGCAAACGGGCGTTATTGCCAACTCGACCCCTACATTGGAGCACAACTCGCCCTGGTCGAGTCGTATCGCAACGTTGCGTCGAGTGGCGCGACGCCCCTCGCGGTGAGCGATTGCCTGAATTTCGGAAGCCCAGAGAACCCCGAGGTGATGTGGCAGTTTGCCCGTGCCGTCGAAGGACTCGCGGACGGCTGCCTCGAACTTGGAATTCCCGTCACTGGTGGAAACGTGTCGTTTTACAACCAGACCGGCGATGTTCCCATCCACCCGACACCCGTCGTCGCTGTCATGGGGTCGATCGACAACGTTGCGCGACGACTGCCGTCCGGTTGGCAGGACGAAGGTGAAAACCTGTACCTATTGGGCGTCACGGCCGACGAACTGGGCGGATCAGCATTTGCGGGTTCCGTTCACGACCACCTCGGTGGTATCCCGCCGCGCGTTGATTTCACCGCGGAAAAAGATCTCGCAGGACTTCTCGGAGCCGCCGCTCACGAAGGAATCGTCACCTGCGCAGTCGACCTCGGAACGGGCGGTTTCATTCGCGCGGTTGCGGACGGCGTCTTGCGTTTCGGTGTCGGAGCCCGCGTCTGGATTGACGAGATTGTCTCTCGTGACGGTGTCGATGCGACGGCCGCGTTGTTTTCCGAGACCCAGGCCCGCGCGCTCGTATCCGTGGCGCGGGAAGACGACGTCAAGTTCCGCGGTCTGTGCGACGGTCGCCACGTTCCCGTCTTGCGTGTCGGTGTTACCGACAAGCGATCGGGCGAACTCGAAGTTCAAGGGTTGTTCTCGATTGAAATCGACCAAATGCGTTCTGTGCACCGCGGTACTCTCCCCGCCCATTTCGGGCCGGTCGTCGGAGGCTAATCCTCTGTGCGCTGTGCAATCGTGACGGTGCCCCGCGTTAGCCTTAACCACAATGGAGGACCAACATGATTGACCAATCCCGATTTTTAGTGCAGAGCGCCGACCGCGACGAATGGTTGCGGGTTCGCGCCACGGGCGTGACCGCGACGATGGTGGGCAAGGCTCACGACGACAAGGGTTTTTCCGAGGTCGTCGGTCAAATGATGGATCCGACTCCCATCCCCGATAACGCATTTATGGCGTTCGGGCGCGATCAGGAATCGAACATTATCGACAAGCTCGCTGAGCGTTTCGACGTCGCCGGCAATGACTGGCTGATTGCGTCGACAGAAGCGAATTGGATGATGGCCACCCCCGACGGGTTGTCCCCCGACCACGGAACTATCGTCGAAGTGAAGACAACCGGTCGGGATTGGGGCTCATACGATTGGGTCCCGATTTATTACAAGCGGCAGGTGCAGTGGCAATTGTTTGTCACCGGCGCTGAGGAATGTGTTTTCGCCTGGATGCTGCGAGAAAAGGCTCCGGACGGTTCATTCGTGCCGGCTTGGGTTGGCCCAAAATACGTCACCGTGAAGCGTCAACAACGCATGATTGACCAGTGCCTCGAAACCGCCCACAAGTTGTATTCCAACCTGCCGGCTGTCAGCGCCTAGCTAACCAAGCGAGATCGGGATCGCCCGGAGAGGCTGAGCAACAGCCTTCTCGGTGATTCGCCGCTCGAGACGACCCGCAACCATCGGCCATTCATCGATCAGGATTGAATACAACGCGGTGTCGCGCCACGAACCGTCAGCGCGTTTCTTGTCGCGTCGAACAACACCTTCGAATTGAGCGCCCAGCGCCTCGATTGCCCTGCGTGACCGATGGTTCATAACATCAGCCTGGATTCGCACGCGGCCGTAGCCGTGATTGAACGCGCGGTCAAGTAACAAGTACTTGGTCACTGCGTTGACCGTTGTCCCCCAGGCGTGCGGGGCAAACGCGGTGGAAAAGATGTGCGTGTGTTCGCGCTCGTCATCGAAGTCACCCAGTGTGGTCGTCCCGAGGAGCGCCCCTGCCAACGGACCGGATTCCGCCCGAATGATGTACACGTGCGAGGTGTCGAACTTAAAGTGCGACGAAGCCCATCCCGAGAAACTCGCGATGTCGGTCGTGAGGTTTGCAAGCCCGCCCCCAAAGCCCTGTTCAAAAACGACGGGGTGGGCGATTGCGGCGAAAAGATCAGCAAAATGTTCCGATGTCATCGGTTCAAGTGAGATGGCCCACCCGTGTAGCGGGACGAATTTCGGGCGCGTAACAACCATTCGTATAGTGTGCGGAAACGACGTGGAATTCGGGTGAACACCGAGGAAACAGCGAACGAATCCAGCGCGCGTTACCCCTGTGAGTCGTTGGCGATTTTTTCGTGATGACGAATGACCTCGGCGACAATAAAGTTGAGGAACTTCTCGGCGAAGACTGGGTCCAGGTTCGCGTCGTGAGCCAGAGCGGTAAGCCGATCGATTTGCGTCGCTTCACGCGTCTTGTCCGACAGTGGCAACCCGGCACGAGCCTTCAATTGGCCAACCTTCTGCGTGAATCGAAACCGCTCGGCAAGCATGTGGATCAGTGCGGCGTCGACATTGTCAATACTCTGTCGCAAGTCGCGAAGCTCGGCAGCCGTTTCCTCATCCATGGGTTCAGCCTACAAAGCATCGCGTCCAACCGCATCGAGTGCCGTTGGACGCGTGTCACCCCACCCCTAGTGATATCTAGTTGTCGTCGTCGTCGCCGTCTTCTTCGTCTTCTTCGCCATCATCAGAGTCGTCATCAGCCTCATCAGCGTCATCATTGGAGTCGCCATCGGAGCCCGACGAACCCGACGAGTCGTCATCAGCCTCATCAGCGTCGTCATCGGACTCTTCATCGGAATCAACCGTTGCGTCAGCATTGGGGATGCCGTCACCGTCGCTGTCAACCGTCTGGCTAATGATGAGTGTCGGATCCTCCGAATTATCGAGAGCAGTTCCAACCTCGCGAACCAGCGTCGAATCGAAAAATTCCATCGGGATACCTCCGACTATGTCGTTGACAAGCTGGTCGGTCGGTTGGACGCCAAGGTTATTCAGCACGGTGACCACAATTGCTCGTTTGATTGCGCTCTGATCCGCGGCCTGGGCCGGCGTAGTGCTGGTGAACACGACCGCACCGATGACCGCGGCGGTCACAAAAGCAGATTTGCGGATCACGGGGTGGCCTCGTCCGCGTCGGCTCGCTGACGCCACATATCGAGTGTTCCCTCGGCGATTGCCGCACGTGCAGCCTGCACCTCGGGTGCTGTGACGACACCCTTGGCCAGAGCCTTTTCGACATCACCCGCGACAAGGAGGACCGCAGCGAGAACCACACCACGTGCCGTTAAGTCGGTCCCTAGGTCGGCAGTGAGAATTTCGTTTCCAGTGAGTACGCTCATGGACTCGCTGGGAACAGTCGGGGCACAGCCTGCCAGCGTCGTCAGCAACAACGCGGCGGACGCCACAGTGGTGACAATGAGGCGTTGTGTCATGCGCTTTCTTTCATGTTCCATAGCCCCAGTGTAAATCCGACGATCTCTGTCCGTTCGGGCTTTAGCCAAATCTTGGACAAAACTTGGACGTTCTAGTCGAGAAGGTCGTGAATTGCGATGATTTCGTCCCGGGCAGGTCCGACGCCAATCGCCGAGAACCGGGCGCCGGATATTTTTTCGATGGCGTGAACGTAGTTCTGTGCGTTCGCGGGGAGGTCCGAAAAGGAACGTGCGGTCGAGATGTCTTCGGTCCAGCCGGGGAGCGATTCATATACGGGTGTCGCGTGGTGGAAATCAGATTGGTTAATCGGCATTTCATCGAAACGAACCCCGTCGACCTCATAGGCGACGCAGACCGGGATTTCCGTGAGCCCCGTGAGCACATCGAGCTTGGTGAGGACAAAGTCGGTAATTCCGTTAATGCGCGCCGAATAACGTGCAATCGGGGCGTCGTACCATCCGCATCGACGCGGGCGGCCGGTGGTTGTGCCGAACTCAGCGCCGGCCTGTCGAAGTCGCTCGCCTTCCTCGTTGTCGAGTTCCGTCGGGAAGGGACCAGACCCAACGCGAGTCGTGTACGCCTTGACGATTCCGATCACGCGGGATATCTGGTTCGGTCCGATTCCCGCCCCTGTTGACGCGCCGCCGGCTGTTGAGTTGGACGAGGTGACAAACGGGTACGTACCGTGGTCGACATCAAGCATCGTTGCCTGGCCACCTTCGAACAAGACCGTCTTCCCATCGGCGAGCGCCTCGTGAAGCAACAGCGACGTGTCGCACACCAAGGGGCGAAGGCGGTCGGCGTACGACAGCAGTTCGTCGACGATTTCGTCGGCGGTTATCGCTCGGCGGTTGTAAATCTTGACGAGGAGGTGGTTCTTCATGTCCAGGGCGCCGTCGACCTTCTGGCGCAGAATTCCTTCGTCGAAAATATCTTGGATGCGGATCCCCACGCGGTTTATTTTGTCGGCGTAGGTGGGTCCGATTCCGCGACCCGTGGTCCCAATCTGGCGCTTTCCGAGGAATCGTTCCGTGACCTTGTCGAGCGTGCGGTGGTAGGAGGTGATGACGTGAGCGTTGGCCGACACGCGAAGCCGTGATACGTCGATGCCGCGACTGATCAAGGCGTCGAGCTCTTCGAACAAGACCTCGAGGTCGATGACGACGCCGTTTGCGATGACGGGTACGACGCCCTCGGTGAGGATTCCGGAGGGCAAGAGGTGCAGCGCATACTTTTCGTCCCCGATGACAACCGTGTGACCGGCGTTGTTTCCGCCGTTAAATTTGACGACGTGATCGATACGTCCCGCGATGAGGTCGGTTGCTTTACCCTTACCCTCGTCACCCCACTGGGCTCCAATGATGACTACTGCGGGCATGTCGATTCCTTCGATCGGCGAACTTTTTCAGTCTACCGTTTGGCGACGATGTGCTCTCGGATCCAGGAGTGCATGATGATGGCCGCGGCAGCCGACGCATTAAGCGACCGCGTAGAACCAAATTGTTCAATCTCGACGACGAGGTCGCTCGCGGCGATGGCTTCGGGCGACAGCCCCGGTCCCTCTTGGCCGAACAGCAACACGCACGCCTCGGGCAACGAGGTTTCGTCAATCGACACCGAACCCGGGACGTTGTCGACACCGACGACCGTCAGTTTGTGGGTCCTCGCCCAATCGAGAAATTCGTCGATCGTGGGGTGGTGAATCACATGCTGGTAACGATCGGTGACCATCGCCCCGCGCTTGTTCCAGCGCCGGCGGCCGACGATGTGGACCGTATTCGCGAGGAACGCATTCGCGGTGCGAACAATCGACCCGATGTTGAGGTCGTGTTGCCAGTTCTCGATCGCGACGTGAAATTGATGACGCTTGGAATCAAGGTCAGCGACAATCGATTCCATCGTCCAATAGCGGTATTCGTCGATGACATTGCGGGTGTCGCCATTTTCGAGGAGTGCTGGGTCGAAGTTGGGGTCGGTCGGCCACTCTCCACTCCACGGGCCAACGCCGTGCGTGGAAAGTTCGGGTGTCGCCGAATCGCGTTCGTCTTCCGTCACTCTGTTAACTTAGGGGAATGACCGAGACCCACATCGTGCAGGGCGACAACCTCGAACTATTGAGGCGACTGCCGGACGAAACGTTCCAGGTCGTGTATCTTGACCCGCCATTCAATACCGGTCGACGGCAAGAACGCCAATCACTGAAGACCGTGCGCGCCGAGGGCGGGACAAGAACCGGATTCGGCGGTGCGTCCTACGAGACGGTCAAGGGGATTTTGTACGGGTACGACGACGCGTTCAAAGACTATTGGGGGTTCCTCGAACCCCGACTTGTCGAGGCGCACCGAGTGCTCACTGATTCGGGCACGCTGTATCTGCACCTCGACTATCGAGAGGCGCACTACGCCAAGGTCGCGTTGGACGCGCTGTTCGGGCGCGAGAGTTTTCTCAACGAAATCATTTGGGCCTACGACTACGGTGCGAAATCGACCACAAAGTGGCCGACTAAACACGACACGATTTTGGTGTACGTGAAGAACCCGGCAGCCTACTTTTTCGATTCGACCGAAGTTGACCGCGAGCCTTACATGGCCCCTGGGCTTGTGACCCCCGAGAAGGTCGCGCGCGGAAAACTGCCTACCGATGTGTGGTGGCACACCATTGTGTCCCCGACAGGCAAGGAAAAAACGGGGTACGCGACCCAAAAGCCCGTCGGAATTCTGCGGCGGATGATCGCCGCGTCGAGTCGGCGGGGGGATTGGGTCCTCGATGCGTTCGCGGGAAGCGGGACCACGGGTGCGGCCGCCCGTGAGCTCGGTCGCCATGTCGTCTTGATTGACCAGTCCGACGCCGCCGTCGCGGTAATGGAATCGCGGCTCGGCGTTAAGGGGTCGCGGTCGGTTCCGGAGTTGCCTCCGCGCCCCGAGTAATCAGTTTGCCGGCGAGATCACCGTCGATGGGGTCGCCGCTCGACAGGTTCACGAAACAGTAATACCGCGTCTCACCCGAGTCCCATGCCTCCGCTGAAATGGGGTAAGCCGACGAAACGAGCAGGTCAGAGTAAGTATTGGCGCCCGCCAGATTGAGGACGCCCTTGCGCGAACATTCCGCCATCGCGGCGTTCCCCACGATATCGTCGCCGGGGTAGGACAGGTAAGACCCGTCTACAGCGAGATCGCCGGCGTAGACGAGTTGCGCCGAGTGCGGGGTGGCACAATCGACCACGCTAAACGTCGAGGCCCACGCGGTGTCAAAAGGATCAAGGCATTCACCTCCGAAAAGTTCGATGAATGAGTATTCGCCCGGCAACTGAGCAGCCGTCGGTGCAACCGGCGCTTCGGTGACCTCTGGGGTCGGCGCGGCAGCCGGCGAAGCCACAAAACCGCCCGCGAGGAATGCGCCTATCGAAACGATGACGACAACGATTCCCCCAACGATTAACAGCAGTCGCCCGCGTAAATTCGCCTCGTCCGCCGGTCTCGGTTCTCGAGCTGGTCTTGAGGTGTCGGGGGGAGGACTTCCCAGTGCAGCGACAATCGGGATCGTCGGGGCCGACGTATCGGTCGACGAAAAGAGCGCGCCGATGAAGTCGATTCCGCTCGTTTCTTCCGACGGGGTGGGCGGTGTGACGACCGGTATAACCGGCGCAACGAGTTCGGGCACCGCCGTCGCCGGCAAATCAACTGCGTCAAGAGTCTCGGTGGGCGGGTAGTCGGTTGCCACCGCCGGAATTGAGTAATCGACCGGGATCACCGGCTCAAACAACGTGACCGGAGGCATGTCGTCGGTCTCGAAATCGAGGTCAAGGTCGTGTCGGTTTGACGGCATCTCGACCGACTCCCGCGGAAATATCGGGGTGGTCGGAGCGATGGGCTCAACGGGCACGACGTGCTCAACCGGTGCTGAGTCGCTCGTCGGCGTCAGTCCGGCGAAGGGGTTGACCACCGGGCGCGCGGCATCGGGGACTGTTCCGTTGTCGCCCTGGATGGCGCGATCAAAGGCGTCTTTGAGCCAGTCGACGTCGTCCCGAGAGTCGTCGTTGTCCTTGTCGGTCATGATTCCAACCCCAAATCACTCAGTGAAATCGCCGCTCGATATTCGTAGCCGGCGGCCTCGATAACTTCCTTTGCGCCCGTGTTTCGGTCCACAACAACGGCAATCGCGACGACAGTCGCGCCCACCTTTTCCAGTGCGGCCGCGGCGGCAAGGGGAGAACCGCCGGTCGTCGACGTGTCTTCGAGCACGATGACACGCTTGCCCTCGAGATCGGGGCCTTCAACCTGTTTGCCGCGACCGTGTTCTTTGGGTTCTTTGCGAACGACAAACGCGTCGTAATTCTGGCCCTTCAGTACACCCCGGTGCAGAACGGCCGCCGCAATCGGGTCGGCGCCCATGGTCAGCCCGCCCACGGCGGCGATGTTGGGGATGTCCTCGATGAGCTCGACCATGACGTCACCGATAAGCGGTGCGACGCGGTGGTCGAGGCTGACGCGGCGGAGGTCGATGTAATAGGTCGCCTTCACGCCGCTCGTCAGAGTGAAATCCCCGAAAAAAACTGCGTTGTCCTTGATGAGGGACGCGAGTTGCGAGCGGTCGTCGGTCATTCCTTAACCTTAGCGAACGCCTAAACTCGCACTCGTGCGCATTGCAACCTGGAACATCAACTCGATTCGAACCCGAGTCGATCGCGTCGTCGACTGGCTGGGTGCGAGCGACATTGATGTGCTAGCGCTGCAAGAGACAAAGTGCCGGGACGACCAGTTCCCACGGGCCGCACTCGAGTCGGCCGGCTACGACATCGTGTGCCACGGGTTGTCACAGTGGAACGGAGTCGCCTTCATCTCGAGGCTCCCGATGACGGACGTCACCGTCGGATTTGACGGCATGCCCGGGTTTGCCAAGGACCACGACGGGGATGACCCGCCATTAGAAGCCCGCGCGATCGGCGTCACGGTCGAAGGGGTTCGCCTCTGGAGTTTGTACGTCCCGAACGGGCGGTCGCTCGATGACCCGCACTTCAATTACAAGTTGCGCTGGCTCGAGGCACTTCGAACGTCCACCGCATCGGAAATGACGACGTTCGACCAGCTCGCGATCATGGGGGATTTCAACATCGCTCCCTTCGATGACGACTGCGGTGACCCGCGAATGGTTCCCGGCCTATCCACCCACATTTCGCCCGTCGAACGCGAATCTTTCGCGAAGTTTGAGTCGATGAACCTGACCGACTGCGTTCGGCCGCGTGTCCCGGAGGGCTACACCTATTGGGACTACAAAAACCTGTCCTTCCCGCGCAATGAGGGTCTGCGCATCGACTTCATCCTGGGGTCGCCCGCGTTTGCGGCGAACGTCACCGATGCCTTCATCGACCGCGATCAGCGCAAGGGTGAACAACCGAGCGACCACGTTCCCGTCGTCGTCGAAATCGGTGGAGCGGACGAGGACGACGACCGCCCGATGTTTTGGTAACAGTCGAAAGGAATACGAATAATGACCCTTGACCCTATCGATGTGCGCGGTGTGTGCGATTACATGAACGACCCATCAATGGCCGACCACATGCGATTCATGGCGGAAAAACTGGCCGGAGCAGAGCTCGAATCGACCGTGCTATTGGTCGACATCACCGAATCAAACGGCGTTTTCTCAGTTGAAAAGAACGGCGAGACCCTCGAGGTTTCCATCCCGTGGACATTCCCGGTCACGAATCGCGACGACATGAAGTCCGCGCTCTTCGCACTCCTTGACAAAGCCTTGCTCGGCTGAGTCGAACTCAGCGACAAGTCAACGGACTAGCGCACGACCTCGTTCAGAGGCTTGCGCTCGCGCGGACCGGTTTCGGCGTCACGCCGATCTTCGGGCAGTTTGTTCGGGTCACCCAGTGCGCCTACGGCGATAAGGGACACGATCTCCCACGGTTCGGTAACTCCGAGTGCGATCGTGAGCGCGTCGATATCGAACCCACCCATCTGGTGCGTCATGTGGCCATCCGCAGTTGCCTGGATAGTGAAGTGCGCGACGGACTGCCCGAGGTCGTAGCGCGCGTAGGCGTTGTCTCGACCAGACGCGGTGACGGTGTTGGTGACGGTAACGACAAGCGCGCTAGCATCGGGCGCCCAGCCCGCGTTGAAACCCGAGAGGTCTTCGGCAATCTTTGCGAAAGTCTCGTCACCGCGATAACCGACGATGAACTGCCACGGCTGAAGGTTGTTCGCCGACGGCGCCCACCGGGCAGCCTCGAAGGCAGGTCCAAGATCGGCTGCGGTAAGGACCGCGGTCGGGTCAAACGAACGGGGGCTCCAGCGGTTTGCCAGGGCGTCGTCGATGGGGTACTCGGTAACTGCTCGCTTGCTCATGATGTCCTTTGTGTATTTGGGGTTAGGGGATGTTGCGGGAAACGGTGAGTGAGTTACCATCGGACGCCACATCAACCACAACCGCATCACCGTCGGAAATGTTCCCGGCAATCAGGGCGGTGGCGAGTCGGTCATCTATTTCGTGTTGCATCAGTCGGCGAAGCGGTCGGGCGCCGTAGATCGGGTCGTACCCGCGTTCCGATAGCCACATGCGCGCGCCAGGGGAGACGCCAAGAGTGAGGCGGCGATCACCGAGGCGGCCGGCGAGGCGATCGACGGTGATGTCGACAATGCGTTCGAGGTCATCGCTCGACAACGGCGCGAACACGACGATGTCGTCCAGACGATTGACGAACTCGGGTTTGAACGCCTGTCGAACCGTCTCGTTGACGGCAATCTTTTTGTCCTCCCACGACATGTCTGGGTCGACGAGGAAGTTCGAGCCGAGGTTCGACGTGAGGATGAAAATCGTGTTGCGGAAGTCAACCGTGCGACCCTGACCGTCGGTCAAACGTCCGTCGTCAAACACCTGCAACAACAGGTCGAACACCTCGGGGTGAGCCTTTTCGACCTCGTCGAGTAAAACGACGGAATACGGGCGGCGACGAACGGCCTCGGTCAACTGACCGCCTTGTTCGAACCCCACGTAGCCGGGAGGCGCACCAATCAGACGCGACACCGAGAACTTCTCGCCGTACTCGCTCATGTCGACGCGGATCAGGGCCTTCTGGTCATCGAACAAGTAGTCGGCGAGCGCCTTGGCAAGCTCGGTCTTGCCGACACCGGTCGGTCCGAGGAACAGAAACGAGCCGGTCGGACGGTTCGGGTCAGAGACACCGGCGCGACTGCGGCGAACCGCGTCCGACACCGCTCGAACGGCGTCCTCTTGACCAACGAGCCGTTTGGCGAGTTCCTTTTCAAGGTTCAAGAGTTTCTCGGTTTCGCCCTGTGTCAATTTGTCGACGGGAATCCCGGTCCACGCCGCAACGACCGCAGCGATGTCCTCCTCGGTCACACGATCGTTGACCATGCGGTCGCCGATCTGTTCGCCCGATTCTGCTGACGCGATTGCCGCCTCGAATTCGGGAATGACCTCGTAGTTGATCTTGGACGCCTTTTCGTAGTCACCCTCACGCATTGCGAGATCAAGTTCGATTCGCGCATCGTTGAGTTTCGTCATCAAGTCGCCAACACCCTGCAGCGACGCCTTTTCGGAATCCCATCGTTTCTGAAGTTCAGCGAGCGCCGCCCGCTTCTCGTCGAGTTCACCGCGCAGTTTCGACAGACGCTCCTTGGACGCGTCGTCCTTCTCTTTCTTGAGCGCAAGTTCTTCGATCGTGAGGCGATCGACCAGTCGGCGCAATTCGTCAATCTCGACGGGTGACGATTCAATCTCCATTTTGAGCCGGCTTGCCGCCTCGTCAATAAGGTCAATCGCCTTATCCGGCAGTTGTCGAGACGTAATGTATCGATTCGACATTGTCGCGGCGGCAATGAGCGCGCTGTCGGCAATGACAACCCGGTGGTGCGCCTCGTAGCGTTCCTTGAGGCCGCGCAAGATCGCGATTGTATCCTCGACGCTCGGTTCACCAACATAAACCTGTTGGAATCGGCGTTCGAGTGCCGCGTCCTTTTCGATGTGTTCGCGGTACTCATCAAGTGTCGTTGCGCCGATCAGTCGAAGTTCGCCCCGTGCGAGCATCGGCTTGAGCATGTTTGCCGCTGCGATCGATCCTTCACCACCGCCCGCACCCATGAGATTGTGCAGTTCGTCGATGAACGTAATGATGCGACCGTCGGACTCGTCGATTTCCTTGAGAACGGCCTTGAGTCGTTCCTCGAATTCGCCACGGTATTTCGCCCCGGCAACGAGCGCGGCAAGGTCAATCGCGACAATTTCCTTGCCCTTGAGACTGTCGGGGACATCGCCCGCGATGATGCGTTGCGCCAGTCCCTCGACGACGGCGGTCTTTCCGACGCCCGGTTCACCAATCAGAACGGGGTTATTTTTGGTTCGGCGCGTAAGCACTTGGGTGATTCGACGGATCTCGGCGTCACGCCCGATCACGGGGTCGAGTTTTCCGGTCTGAGCAATCGCCGTCAGGTTCACTCCGTACTGTTCCAGCGCGGATTTCTGTTCTTCCTGCGAGGAAGGGGCACCTTGCATGTTGGCCATGGTTTTCTCCTCGGGTCCTAGCGGTCGCGCCAGGGAAACGGTCGCCATACGACGACCTGATTGGACTTCTGCGAGCGAGTACCGGCTCGAAGAGAGACGACTTCGCCGCCTTTACCCGCCGCAAAGACGCGGCTCCCTGGACGAGCAATCATCGCGTCAGCGAGGAGGGATTCGAGCTCGCGAACACGCTGATTGAGGTCGGTGACGGTGTTTTCGAGTTGAAGGATCCGGCGAATCCCCTCGAGGTTGAGCCCTTCGTTCGAGAGACGCTGAACCTCGCGCAATTGGACAATGTCCCTCATCGAATAGCGACGGGTGCGCCCAGCGGTTCTACCCGGTGACACGAGCCCGAGCCGATCGTATTGTCGCAGCGTCTGCGGATGCATCGCCGCGAGTTCCGCCGCCTGGGCGATGGGGAAAATCGGGTCGTCTTCGGTGAACACGGTCCCCCCTAGAGGCTTGCCTTGCCATAGAGCGTTTCGCGAGGACTGTGAACGTCGTTGAGGGTCTTGAATTCCTCAACAAGCTTCTTGGTCTTGTCCGAAATCAGGTCGGGCGTGACGATGAGGATCGTCGCGAGCAGGTCGCCACGTTTTCCCTTGACCTTCACGCCGCGCTCACGAACGCGTAGCACCCGGCCACTCGGGGTGTTCGCCGGGACCTTGACCTTGACCCTGTCGCCCTCGAGAGTCGGGACCTCGATTGTCGCCCCCAGAATTGCTTCGGGGATTGTGATTGGGATATCAACGCGCAGGTTGTCCCCGTCACGATCGAAGACCGGGTGGTCACGAACCGTGACGGTGATGACGAGGTCGCCGGAGGCTCCGCCCGTCATCGATTGTTCGCCCTTGTTGCGCACGCGAATCTTTTGTTTGTCGTTGACGCCAGCGGGGATTGAGATTTGGAGGGGCTTGGTGCCGCGAATGTCGAGAGAGATCTCGCCGCCCTGAATCGCGGTGCGGAAATCGATGGTGATGTTCGCGGTGAGGTCGGCACCCTTTCGGGCACTCGAGCGTTGCTGACCGGTGAATCCACCTGCGCCGCCACCGAACATTCCGCCGAAGATATCCTCGGGGCTCTGTTGGAAACGGGTCCGGCCGCCACCGCCAAATATGTTTCCGAACACGTCGTCGAAACCGCCCGGTCCGTTGCCGCCCGACGAGAAACGCGCACCACCACCCATCGCGCGAATCTGGTCGTATTCCTGGCGCGACGCCGAATCCGACAAGACGGTGTACGCCTCGCTGATTTCCTTGAATCGCGCCTCGGCCTTCGCGTCACCGGGGTTCGAATCGGGGTGGAACTGTCGAGCCAACTTTCGGTAGACCTTTTTCAGTTCCGCATCCGACACGTCCTTCGAGACGCCGAGAACGGCATAAAAGTCCTTATCGAACCAGTCTTGGCTTGCCATAGCGTCCCTCCTTCGACTATTCCGTCGGTGCGGCGACAGCGACCTTGGCAGGTCGAATAAGTCGGTCCCCGAGTGTGTAGCCCACCTCGACGACGTCAGCAACGGTCTCGCTCGTTGCGCCCTCGGTGGGAAGTTTCACGATTGCTTCGTGACGGTTCGGGTCGAACGCTTCGCCGACCTCGCCAACCGATGCCAGCCCGAATCGGCCGAAGCCGGTACGGATCTTTTGCGCCACGATTTCGAGCGGGCTGCCGGCCAGGTCTCCGTGTGACTCGGCGCGGTTGAGGTCGTCCATCGCGGGAAGGACGGCGCGAATCACTTCGGCGATGACGGCGTCGCGGTTAGCGGCGCGATCACGTTCGACGCGAGTGCGGAAGTTAGCAAGCTCGGCTTCGGCGCGGGCGGCGCGGTCGCGGTATTCCTCGACCAGGTTGCGTTCGACCTCGCCGAGCATCGACTCGAGGAGTTCCTCGGCGTTCTGTTCGGCTGCTTCGTCCGCGAGGCTGGGTTCCCCCGCCTCGTCAGTCGTGTCCTCGGTAGAGTCCTCGACCGGTTCGGTGGGGGGAACGTGCTCGTCGTTGTTCTGTTCGTTGTCCGACATGGCTATTTCGTGGAGTCCTTGTCATCTTTGGCTTCTTTGTCTTCCTCGTCATCGACAACCTCGGCGTCGATGATGTCCTCGTCGTCCTTGGTTGACTCCGGGGTCTCGTCCCCCGCGGCGTCGCCCTGGTTCGCATAGATCGCGTCGCCGAGCTTGCCCTGGCTTGCCTGGAGCCTTTCGACAGCGGCGTCCACCGCGGCGTCATCCGTACCCGCGAGCGCCGTCTTGAGTGCGTCGACGTCGGCACGGACCTCTGACTTGACGTCGTCGGGCAGTTTGTCGTCATTGTCTTCGAGCAGTTTCTCGACCGAGTAGGCCATCTGTTCGGCGACGTTGCGCTTCTCAGCGGTTTCACGACGAGCGTGGTCTTCAGCGGCGTGCTCTTCCGCCTCGCGAACCATGCGCTCGATGTCGTCCTTCGAGAGCGAGGAACCGCCGGTGATTGTCATCGACTGTTCCTTGTTCGTTCCCTTGTCCTTGGCGGACACGTGGACGATTCCGTTAGCGTCGATGTCGAACGTGACCTCGACCTGCGGGACACCGCGAGGAGCTGGGGCGATTCCGGTGAGTTCGAAGTTTCCGAGCGACTTGTTGTCGCGCGTGAAGTCACGCTCGCCCTGGAAGACCTGGATCGACACGGAGGGCTGGTTGTCGTCGGCGGTCGTGAAGGTCTCTGATCGCTTGGTCGGAATGGCCGTGTTGCGCTCGATGAGCTTGGTCATGATTCCGCCCTTGGTCTCGATTCCGAGGCTCAGCGGGGTGACGTCGATGAGAAGAACGTCTTTACGCTCTCCCATGAGGACCCCGGCCTGGAGGGAAGCTCCGACAGCCACGACCTCGTCAGGGTTGACGCCCTTGTTCGCATCCTTGCCCGCAAGCTTCTTGACAAGTTCAGCGACGGCTGGCATGCGCGTCGATCCACCGACGAGAACGATGTGGTCAATCTCGGACACCTTGATTTTCGCTTCCTTGATAACGTCCTGGAATGGTTTCGCCGTGCGCTGCAGCAGGTCCGCCGTCAATTCTTCGAACTTGGCGCGCGTTATTGTCTCGTCGAGGTTGGCGGGGCCGTTTTCGGTGAGCGACAGGTACGGAAGTTGAACGGACGCGCTCATTGAGGACGAAAGTTCCTTTTTTGCCTGTTCGGCCGCTTCCTTAAGTCGTTGCTTGGCGATCTTGTCGCCAGACACATCGACACCGGTTGTCTCTTTGAATTGCTTTGCGAGGTAATCGACGATGCGGGCATCCCAGTCGTCGCCACCGAGACGGTTGTCACCGGCGGTTGCGCGAACCTGAATCGTGCTGAAGTCGTCGTCCTTGCCAACTTCGAGCAATGAAACGTCGAACGTTCCGCCACCGAGGTCGAAGACAAGAATAAGCTCGTCTTCCTTGCCCTTGTCGAGCCCATACGCGAGTGCGGCCGCAGTGGGCTCGTTGATGATGCGCAGAACATTGAGACCGGCAATCTCGCCCGCTTCTTTCGTCGCCTGGCGCTCGGCGTCGTTGAAGTACGCGGGAACGGTGATGACGGCGTCGGTCACCTTTTCGCCGAGGTAGGTTTCGGCGTCGCGCTTGAGCTTCCCGAGGATTCGCGCCGAGATTTCTTGGGCGGTGTACTTCTTATCATCGACATCCTGCGTCCACGTTGTTCCCATGTGGCGCTTGACGGAGGCAATTGTGCGGTCGACGTTCGTGACGGCCTGGCGCTTCGCGGTTTCACCGACGAGCACCTCGCCGTCCTTCGTGAATGCAACGATCGACGGAGTCGTGCGGAAACCTTCCGCGTTGGCGATGACGGTGGGTTCTCCACCTTCGAGGACCGCGACGACCGAGTTGGTCGTTCCGAGGTCAATTCCAACAGCTCGTGCCATGGTGTCTTTCCTTCCCGCCGTTGCCGGCGATGTTTCGTTGTGGTGTGAAAATTTCGCGGAAGCGTCAAGTCTGACCGACAACTTGAGTCGCGTTGTGTCAAGTTTGACGCCTGTGCAGAACTTTGTCAAGTCGACGTCGCAAAACTTGAGCGTGTGTCGCTCATATCTAAAGGTTTCCGCACGGTACTTCCCAAATTCACGCGCCACGCGCTAGCGTTATACCATGACGAACAACGCCGTTAATCAGGCCCGTGGTAAGACTCCTCTCATCCAGACAATTTCCTGGGCGCTGTGGGACTGGGGAACCTCCGCGTTCTCTGTACTCATCACGACGTTCGTGTTTGCGCGTTACATCGTTTCGGATTACTTCATCGATCCCGACGTCGTCGCGGCGTACAAGCCGAGGCCCGGCGTCACCATCGAAGGAGGCTTCGAAGAGCGGGTTTACAACGCCGCGAGCTCGGCATTGACCGCCAACCTCGGCTGGGCTCTTGCCATTGGCGGTGTGGTCGTCGCGATTCTCGCGCCCATCGTCGGGCAGCGCACCGACCAGGGTGGCCGACGCCGTCGCTGGCTCGGAATCAACACTCTTGTTGTCATCGTCGCAACTCTCGCGATGTTCTTCGTTGAGGGTGCGCCCGATTTCTTCATTACAGGCCTCGTGCTCATCACCGTTGCCACCGTGTTCTACGAGATGGCGAACGTCAACTACAACGCGATGCTGTTGCAGATTTCGACGCCGTCCAACGTCGGGCGCATCTCCGGCTTTGGTTGGGGACTCGGCTACCTCGGAGGAATCGTCGTTCTCGTTGTCGCCCTCCTCGGATTCATCCTCGCCGAACCCTACTGGTTCGGAGTGACCGAAGAGGGTGGCATGAACATTCGTTTCATCGCGCTCTTGGCCGCGGTGTGGTCGGCCATCTTCGCCATCCCGGTTCTGGTATTTGTGCCCGAGAACACGGCGGTCGACCCTGACGCCAAACTTGGAATTTTTGGTTCGTACGGCAAGGTGTTCCGCAAGATCGCCAACCTCGCGAAGAACGCCCCCGAGACGTTCTACTTCCTCATGGCGAGCGCCGTGTTCCGTGACGGACTCGTCGGAGTGTTCACCTTCGGCGGAATCCTCGCGGGTAAGGTCTTCGGCTTGTCCGACACCGAGGTGATCTTCTTCGCAATCGGCGGAAATCTCATCGCGGGCCTCGGAGTGTTTGCGGGTGGGGTTCTCGATGACCGATTCTCGTCAAAGGGCGTCATCGTCGGCTCGCTTCTCGGCCTCGTGATTTCGGGAACAATGTTGTTCGTCCTGCACGACGGCGGACCGATGGTCTTCTGGGTGTTCGGGCTGCTTCTCACGATGTTCGTCGGTCCGGCCCAAGCCGCCGGTCGCTCGCTTCTCGCCCGCCTCGCGCCCGAGGGAGGGGAAGGCGAGCTCTTCGGTTTGTACGCAACAACGGGTCGCGCGATCTCGTTCATCACGCCGGCGCTCTTCGCGTTCTTCGTCACCCTCGGAGGTGCCGACTACTGGGGCATCCTCGGAATCGTTGCGGTGCTGGCGCTCGGTCTCGTGTTGATGTTGCCGCTTCGCCTGAAGTTCGATCGCTAGTCAGGAACCGATTTCCACGTCGGGAAGTGGTGTTGCTGACACGTCACCGCGCAGGCGCTTGAGCAGCACCTCGGCTGAAATGAGACACATCGGAAGTCCGATTCCCGGAATAGTGCTGGACCCGACGTAATACAGGTCGTCGACTTTCTTCGAGATGTTGCCGGCGCGGAACACAGCGCTCTGCATGAGTGTGTGAGCCGGTCCGAGTGCGTTACCCTTCCAGGCGTTGAGGTCGTTCTGGAAGTCAGCGGGTCCGACCGTTCGGCGCAAGACAATTCGTTTGCGGAAATCGGGGATTCCCGCCCAGTGCGCGATTGCGTCAATCGTTCGGTCCGCGATTTCCTCGATCGATGCGTCGCCCTTGCCGTCGAGCCCGCCCTTTCCGAGCGTCACGTCAGGGGGACAGGGGACGAGAACGAAAATGTTTTCGTGTCCTTTCGGTGCGACCTCGTCGTCCGTGGCGGACGGCCTGCACACGTAGAAGGACGCGGGGTTCGGCATCGTGGGCTTCTTGGCAAACACCTGCGAAAAGTTTTCGTTCCAGTCCTCGGTGAAAAAGAGGCTGTGGTGCAGCAGTTCGGGAAGTTTTCCCTTGACGCCGAGGTACATCAGCACCGCGCCGGGGCTCGGTGTCTTGTTCTCCCACCAGGTGTCGGGGAAGGTCTGGAGGTCGTCGGGCAGCAGCTGCGTCTCGGTGAAGTGCAGGTCGGCTCCAGACACCACGATGTCCGCGGCAATCGTGTGTTCGATGCCCTGCGCGTCCCGGTAGGTCACGCCCGTCGCCTTGGCGCCGCTGGTTTTGTCGATGGTGATCGACGTCACCGGTGAGCTCGTGTGAATGATGACACCGGCCTTGATTGCAAGGTCTCGAATCGCGTGAATTACCCGAGTGAACCCACCCTGCGCATAGAGGACGCCATCAACGAGGTCGAGGTGGCTCATGAGGTGGAACATCGCGGGCGCGTTGAACGGGCTCGCGCCAAGGAACACCGCGGGGTAACCCAGAATCTGCTTGGCCCGGGTGGATTTGACGTGCCGGCCGACAAACGACCAGATCGTTCCGGTCAACAAGCGCACGAGCGTGCCGATGCGACCGAGGACCTCGCGATTGAACAGCGGCAACAGGCTCTGGAACGACGAATACAGGAAGTACTTCTTGGCGACCACGTAGGTTTCCGTCGCGGAATCGAGGTACTTTCCGACCGCCGCGCGCGAACCCGGTTCAATCTTTTCGAACATGTCAATGTTTTTGTCGCGTCCGACCTCGATGTCAACGTGTTCCGAGGGCTTCGCGCCCTTTGGTTCGAAGAACACGCGGTAACCGGGGTCCAGGAGGCTCAGGTTGAGTTCCTTGGCGCTGGACGAACCCATCAGTCGGAAATAGTGGTCGAACACCTCGGGCATGAGGTACCACGATGGGCCGGTGTCGAACCGGAAGCCGTCTTTCGACCATGTTCCGGCGCGACCGCCGACTATCGGCAACGATTCGAGCACGGTGACGCGATACCCGTCCTTCGCGAGAAGGCCCGAGGCGCCCAGACCGCCGATTCCAGCTCCGATGATGACGACGTGTTTCTGAGTCATGGATCTACTTTCCGCCGCGCACGACGACGCGGACTGCAATGAGGAGTTTTTCAAGGTCATTCACGCGGATGCGTGTCGATTTCACGGTCTCGGCTGGGGTCGCGCGAATTCGCGAATTGAGTCGAGCGAACAGCCCGTGCGCGAGTCCGACGGCCCGAGCCGCATCACGGGGCAACAGCGGAATCGTGCGGGCCGCCGCATCCAAATCATCCGAGATGTCATCGCACAAACGGTGCTTGTCGTCCTCGGCAAATTTGGAAATCGTAATGCCGGGGAAATACGAACGCCCCAGATCATCAACGTCAGCGGCGAGGTCACGCAAGAAATTGACCTTTTGAAAAGCGGCCCCCAAGGCGCGTGCGCCGTTGTAGAGGGTTCGCGCGGTTTCGGTATCGGGCTTGTCGTCGCGGATGAACACCGCGAGGCACATCAGCCCGACAACCTCGGCAGACCCGTAGACATACGCGTCGAACGATTCTTGGGTATAGACGCGGTCGGAGAGGTCCATTCGCATCGAGATGAAAAATGGTTCAACGATATCTTTGTGGATGTTGACGTCCCGAGCGGTGAGTGCGAAGGCATGGACAATCAGGTTCGTCGAATATCCCGTCTCCATCGCCCGGTAGGTATCAGCTTCGAGGGCGTCTAGCTGCCGCCCGGCCTCGGACGTCGTCAGTCCAGCCTCGACCGCAACGCCGTCGACGATTTCGTCGGCAAGGCGCACGAGCGCATACACATTGTCGATGTGGCGACGAGAATCAGCGGACAAAATTCGCGACGCCATGCCGAATGATGTCGAATATTCGCGGATGACGAGCGATGCCGAGCGTTCCGCTACACGATTGTAGAGGGCGAGGCGAGTCATCGTTTCGCCACGAACATCAAGGTCTTTTCCAACAGCACCATCTCAGGATAGCCTGAGTAATCATGAGCGCAGTCGAAGAATTGGTCGTCCTCCTCTCCGAGGACGGTACACGTGTGGGGACCGCGCCGAAAGCGACGGTCCACACCAGCGATACCCCGTTGCACCTCGCTTTTTCGTGCCACGTGACGAATGCCGGCGGCGAGATTCTCATCACTCGACGCGCACTGTCCAAGCTGACCTGGCCCGGTGTGTGGACCAATTCTTTCTGCGGTCACCCCGGTCCTGACGAGTCGATGGACGACGCGATTCGCCGACGTGCAGAGCAGGAATTGGGCATCACCGTGCGCGACATCCGGCCCGCACTTCCAGACTTCCGCTATCGTGCCATCGACGCGTCGGGCATCGTCGAAAACGAGATCTGCCCTGTTTTTGCCGCAACCGTCGTGGGCGAACCGAACCCGTCGCCCGCAGAGGTCGCCGAGTGGCGCTGGGTCCACCCCGACAACCTTCGCGCCGCGATCGAGGGGGCACCATTCGCGTTCAGCCCGTGGCTCGTATGGCAACACGAACAACTGGTCGAATCACACCTCGACTAAAGCGCGGTTTTGTGGAAATTTTTCCAGGAGCGCGACGCCGTCGGTCCCCGCTGACCCTGGTAGCGGCTTCCGTATTTGTCGCTGCCGTAGGGGTGTTCGCTCGGCGAGGTGAGGCGGAAGAAACAGAGTTGCCCGATCTTCATGCCCGGCCACAGTTTGATCGGAAGTGTCGCGACGTTGCTCAGTTCGAGGGTGACGTGTCCGCTGAACCCGGGGTCGACAAAGCCCGCGGTCGAGTGCGTCAGTAGCCCGAGCCTGCCGAGCGACGACTTACCCTCAAGGCGCGCTGCGATGTCGTCGGGCAGAGTGACGAGCTCAAACGTCGACCCCAAGACGAATTCACCAGGGTGCAAAATGAAAGGCTCCCCGCGATCGACTTCGACTCCCCGCGTCAGGTCGGGTTGTTCCTCGGCCGGGTCGATGAATGGGTATTTGTGGTTGTCAAACAACCGAAAGAACTTATCGAGTCGCACATCGATGCTGGACGGTTGAATCATCCCCATATCGAGCGGGTCGAGCTGGACGCGCCCCGATTCGACCTCGGCACGAATATCGCGGTCACTGAGAAGCATGGGATGAGCCTAACGCTTGAGGTCTTTAGTTTCGTGTCGGTGGTCGGGTATACCCTAGGCGACCTTCCACCAACAAGGGAAGTGAACGGAGAACGGATGGAAATCACGATGGACGACGCAGTAACGCAATACATCAAGGCGGAATACGGGAGTTCGATGATGACGACCGGTTGGATGCTGGTTGTCTCCACCGCCGAGGGGGCTCTCAAAGGTGCGCCGAACGGCTTTGTCATGATTCATAACGAGGGGCTTCCGCAACACACGCAATTGGGGCTTTTGCAGTCGGGCGTCAATTCCGTGACCCACGACCAAATGTTCGAGTGGCTCGGACAGTCAAGGCCCAAACCGCCGCCTTTCTAGCCACTACTCGAGGAAGTCGTTGTCCTTTGCGGTGCGCATGAAGTCGACGACGCGGCGATCAACCTGGATGTCCGTGGGTTGTAGTGTGCGCGACAGGAAAACGCCGTCCAGGGTTCGGATGCGCGAGAAGGCAACGTAGGCCTGACCGTTGGCGAACGCGCCGCGACCAAAATCAAGGACAGCTGAATCGAGCGTCTGGCCTTGCGATTTGTGGATCGTGACCGCCCACGCCAAACGCAGCGGGTATTGCGCAAAAGTCGCCATCACGTCGGCCTCGACACTGTTCGCTTCGGGGTCGTAGGTGTACTGGATTTTTTCCCACTGAACTGGCTGGACTTCGACAGAGCTGCTGGGGTCGGTGTCGAGAGCGACGTGCACAGCTCCGTCAACCTTGACCACGGTACCGACAGAACCATTCACCCAACGGTTTCCGTCAGCGATGGAGTCGTTTCGCAGGAACATGACCCGCGCGCCGGGCTTGAGTTCGAGTTCTTCTTCGGCCGGCAGTTGTCCACCGAAGTCGCCATCGATAATGGCCCTCGCGATCTTCGGTTTTCCCGGCAGTTCCTTGAGTGCTTTTGAATTGATGCTATTCGCGCTGACGTTAGTGGTTGCCAGCGTCACGGTGCCCTCGGGGATAGGCCTGCGCGCGCCGATGTCGTTGAGGACCACGCCATCGGTCGTCGTCATCTGACCGCTGCGCATGCGGTCGAGGATGTCGCGGAATTCGGCTTCGTCCTGGCGTTTAACGTCGGTCAATTCGACGACGCGCGGTTGCGCCTGTGCCCACACCTTCGAATCGAAGAACCAGGGGGATCGATAGTTGTCCATGAGGTATTGCTTTTCCGGACCGTCCTTGAGCACGGGAGGAAGCTGATAGGGGTCGCCGAACATCACGACCTGGACGCCGCCGAATGGTTCGTTCTTTCGCCCTCGGGTCGCCCGCAGACGGCGATCCAATCCGTCGAGTAAATCGCAGCGAACCATTGAAATCTCGTCGATGACGACGGTATCGATTCTGCGCAACAAAACGCGGGCGTCGTCCGACAGCGGATAGAACTTGGTGTGATCAGTCACCAACCCGATGGGTAATCGGAACAGCGAGTGGATGGTTTGACCGCCGACGGTGAGGGCCGCGACGCCCGTGGGGGCACCGATAACAAGCGACTTCGATGTCTGCTCGACAAATTCTTGGAGCAGCGTCGATTTGCCGGTGCCGGCTCGTCCCGTGACGAAAACATGTTCGCGAGTACCCTCAATGATGTCCATCACGCGCGCTTGTTCGGGCGTGAGTTCAAACACGATGGCGCCTTTCGTCGGATTCTCCAGAGTACCCGCCTACCCTTTCGCAGCGCGGAGGCGAGGCGCAGTTGGTGACAAATCCGCGACGATTTACCTGTTGGGCGGTCGGCGCTTCTCGAGTTTCTCAAGCATCGCGTTGTATCCCTCGAGTTCAGCGTCATGGTCGCGGACGGCCTGGCGATCTGAACGTTTTGCCTCGCGCTCGTCTGATCGAATCCACGACCGCACGACCATCGCCGAAAGGATGAGTGTCGGCAGTTCGCCAATTCCCCAGGCGATTGCGCCACCGACCTGTTGGTCGACTAGCGGAGAATCACCCCACGTCCGTCCCATCGCTCCGAACCATTCGGGTAACAACAACGAGGTTCCCGTCATGAGCGACAGTCCGAAGAATGCATGGAAACCCATCGTGCCCATCAGGAGAATCATGCGAACGGGGTACGAGGTTCGATGCGGTGACGGGTCAACGCCAATAAGCGCTTGGACGAACAGGTACCCCGCGAGCAGGAAGTGCAGAATCATCCACTCGTGGCCGAGGTGCGTTGTCGACGCCCACGACAACAGCGGTGAGTAGTAGAACACCATCAATGAGAGCCCAAACACCACGGTCGACACGAGGGGGTGGCCGACGAATCCAATCCACTTCGAATGAATGATTCCGAGGAACCATTCACGCATCCCGCGCGATCCGTCGTGACGGACCTCGATTGCCCTCGCGACGAGAGTCACCGGCGCGGCCAGAACAATCCCGACGGGTATGAGCATCGTCAACAACATGTGCTCAATCATGTGCGCGCTGAACAGGAATTCGCCGTAGACCGCAACACCGCCGCTCGTTGTGTAAACGAGAATGGCCATGGCCCCGACCCACATTATCGGTCGATGCGTCGGCCAGGTATCGCCGCGGCGGCGAAGGCGCTCGACTCCCCACAGATAGAAAATGCTCGTGAAGACAGCAAACAGTGTCCAAATCAGATCAATGTTCCAGGAGGTGAACGCCGCGGTCCACGTCCACTCGCCGGGCAGAATTCGTCCCGTCAGAATCTCGGCCGGCGTCACCGGGCCTGTCAGGGTCTGTTCGATGGGCGGCGCAGTTCGCGCAAGTCCCGTCGCGAGCCCGACGACGACACCCAGAATCGCCGTTTCCAACAGCGCGAACCCGGCGACCCCTCGCGTTGAATCGAGGTGGGGAATGATGGCCTTGCGCCAGCGCGCACCCAACAAGGCGAGGATGACGACCGCGGTCGCTTTGACAAGGATGAGAATTCCGTATTCCGACCCGAGGTTGTCGAACGTTCCGATTCGAATGATTGCACTGGCGGTTCCCGTGATCGCGACGATGGCAATCGAGAGCAGAGCAATCGAGGAATACCGTCGCAGCGCGTCTGTCCGATTCGCCCCAAATGCCATGGCCACCACCGTTGTGGTGAGCCCGCCGGTCCACAACGAAACGAACACGATGTGCAAGACCAGTGAGTTGATGGCCAAACCGTGGTTGGCCATCGTTCCCGAATGGCTCATTTCGGCGAACGGCCACGCTGACGCGACAGCTACGAGAAACGCCACCGCGAGCCAGAATGGGCGGCGAGCAATGGCGACCACGGTTGTGGCAACGACAGACAGACCCGTTGCGATGAGCAGCAATCGCCCGAGGTTGGTTTCCATCACGAAGAACCCGAAGTTCGCGTCGAACCCCTCGTCGAAGTTGAATTCGGCGCCGACAACCGTGAAATAGGTGAAAACGATGTAGGCGACGAGGGACAGGACCCAGACAATTCCAGCCCCCAAAACCAGGTTGAGGGTTCGATTGGCGGGAGTGCCCGGCGGCAAAACAAATAAGGCGACCCCGAGTCCGCCAATGACCAGTCCTCCCGCGAGGGAGGCGATCATCTTCAGGATTGGCGCACCCCAGCGAACTAGATCACCCGTATCACCGAGTCCACTGGCATGGCTTGCCCCACCCAGTTCCATTGCGAACCACAATCCCGCGATTGCCGCAGCCACGAGGGCAAGAGCGACGATCAGGCGTGGGCGATTCACCGTTTGAGCCTACCGAGCGAATCCGGGCGAAAAGAAAGGGACGGAGTTTCCCCCGTCCCTTTCCGAAAGCGAAAGCTACTTGACAGCAGCCTTGAGCTTCGAACCAGCCGAAACCTTGACGCCCTTTGAGGCGGCGATTTGGATGGTGGCACCCGTCTGGGGGTTGCGTCCCTGACGAGCGGCACGGTTGGTGCGGTCGAATGCGACCCAACCGGGGATGGTGACCTTGTTACCCTTGGCAACTTCGCCGGCAACAGTGGTGAAAAGAGCGTCCAGAACGCCGTTGACGGCGACCTGGCTCTCTCCGGTGTGTGCAGCGATTGCCGCAACGAGCTCGGATCGGTTCATTCGAGTCCTCCTGAGACTTTGTTTATGAAGTGCTAAAACTTGCGTTTCCCCAAGTTTTAGCGCTTTCAGACTACCAAGAAGACTTCTTTACGCCTGGCAATTCCCCACGGTGTGCCATTTCACGGAATCGGACACGCGAGATGCCGAATTTCGAGAGGAAACCACGGGGACGGCCGTCGATGGCGTCACGTCCGCGCACACGAACAGGCGACGCGTTGCGAGGGAGCTTCTGAAGTCCGAGCCGCGCGGCCTCGCGTGACTCGGCGGTTCCGTTGACGTCAACGAGTGCCTTCTTGAGTTCGAGACGCTTGGTCGCGTAACGAGCGACAATCACCTTGCGCTGCTCGTTACGAGCAATCTTGCTTTTTTTCGCCATGGTTAGCGCTCCTCACGGAATTCAACGTGCTTACGGACAACCGGGTCGTACTTCTTCAGAACGAGACGGTCGGGGTCGTTACGACGGTTTTTGCGGGTGACATATGTGTAACCCGTGCCGGCCGTCGAACGCATCTTGATGATGGGACGGACATCCTGAGACTTCTTAGCCATTAGAACTTCACCCCACGAGCGATTAGGTCGCGCATGACGGCGTCGATTCCACGCACGTCAATAGTTTTTATCCCCTTGACCGAAAGGGTCAAAGTGACCTTACGTCCAAGAGTGGGCACGTAATAGGTTTTCTTCTGAATGTTCGGATCGAACCGACGCTTGGTGCGTCGGTGCGAGTGCGAAATGCTGTGTCCGAAACCAGGAACGGCTCCGGTCACCTGGCACACTGCTGCCATGGTTTTCTCCTTGTATTTACCGTGGGGGACGAACCCCACCCAAGATCACTTGTCTGCAACCGTTTCGGTGAAACAGCCGCGGCGTGCGCGCGTTAACGCGCAACCTCTCAAGGGTACGCGATTAAGCCGCGACACACAAACTCAGGCGGAACAGGCGGCGCATCGGCCATAAATGTCGGCGATGTGCGAGTCGGTCACGAATCCGTGTTCGTGGGCCGTTCGTGCCGCCCACTCCTCGATTTCACCGCCATCCACTTCGACGGTTGCGGCGCATTCGGTGCACACCAGGTGGTGATGGTGGGCCGTTCCGCACGCCCGATAAACCTGTTCACCGCCTCGCGCGACAGTGTCGGCTAATCCTTCGTCAACCAGCGCCTGAAGCGTTCGATAAACGGTTGCTAGCGACGGCGCGTCGTTTCCCAGCAGAACGTGAAGCTGTTGCGCAGAGACGAAGTCGGTGGCCTCGGTCAACGCGTCGATCACAGCCGTTCGTTGTTTGGTGGTGCGCTTCACCCCACGAGCCTAGTCGTGGTCTTTCGCACCCTTGATGTGAATGTGGTCGTCGTGATGTTCGATACCGTGTTCTTTGTCGAGGTCTTCGTGGATTTCATGGCGAAGTCGCGGCAGCAACCATCGCTTGTAAACCACACCATACAAAAACGCGACAAAGAGTCCGTCGAACACCACTTGCCAGATCAGTTCCGAAAAGATGTGGGCCGGGTCAAGCGTTATCGACCACAATTCATCCCAAAATGACATTCCTGCTTCGTGCGCCTCCGCGGCGAGCTTATTGATAATCATTCTCACACACTAGCAGTGATGAGAACGATTCGCAATAACTAGTCCAGTAGCATCGCTGGTTCTTCGATGATGCTCGCGATGTCCGCCAAGAATCGACTGGCAACATCACCGTCGACGACCCGGTGGTCGAAGGAGGCGCCAATCGTCGTTACCGAGCGAACCTCGACGCGACCATCGACGACCCAAGGCTTTTGCTTGATCGCACCGAGAACGACAATGCTGACTTCACCGGGGTTGATGATGGGGGTTCCGGTATCAACGCCGAACGAGCCAAGATTGGTGATTGTGATTGTGCCGTTCGACATGTCATCAATCGTCGTCTTGCCGTCGCGAGCCGTCACCGTGAGGTTCTCAAGCCCAAGTGCCAACTGCTTCATGTTGAGCGTGTGCGCCTCTTTGACGTTCGGCACGATGAGACCGCGCGGGGTCGCCGCCGCAATACCGAGGTTGACATAGTGGTGAACGATGATGTCCTTGTCGGTCCACGACGAGTTCACGTTCGGGTTGCGCTGAACCGCCCATATGACGGCCCGCGCCATGACGAGGAGGGGCGAAACGCGAATCCCCTGGAAATCGGGCGATGCCTTGAGGCGCTTGACGAAGTCCATCGTTCGCGTCGCGTCGACGTCAACGAAGACCGACACGTGCGGAGCTTCGAACTTTGACTTGACCATCGCGGTCGCGATCGCTTTACGCACGCCCTTAACGGGAATGAATTCCTCGCGCTCACTCGGCCATTCGGGGGTTTCCACATTCCGGAAAACGGTCTTGACCTGAGATTGACGAACCACATCGTCACGCGTGACCTCGCCGCGTGCCCCCGTCGCCAACACCTTGGCGATATCAACGCCGAGTTCTTTCGCGAGCTTGCGCACAGGGGGCTTCGCCATGACGGGGGCTGCTCCGGCTGGTGGGTACACGACGGGTTCCCCGTCTGGCGTGGCGCTGGGAGTTTCGGCAGAAGTGCTGGGCGGGGTGCGCGAACCTCGTCGTGACGTCACCTGGCCGGCACTTCCATAACCGACAAGGACCGCCTCTGCGGCGGGTTCCGTCTTGCCCTTCCCCTTAGCCTTGGTGTCCGGCGCAGGGGTTGCAACCACTGGTTCGGGAGCGGAGTGAAGGGTCGCGGGAACCCCGGTCTCGGAATCGACTTGAATGATCGGAGTGCCGACGGGCACGGTGTCACCTTCGCCGACAAGCAGTGCCACGATGGTTCCCGCGAACGGGCTGGGCAACTCAACGAGAGACTTCGCCGTCTCGATCTCAACCAAAATGTCGTTCACGGCGACGACATCGCCCTTTTTCACTCGCCACTGGACTATTTCGGCCTCGGTCAGGCCCTCGCCAACGTCGGGGAGTGGGAATTCAACTACGGCCACGGTCAGTACCCTCTCGCTCGATCGACAGCGTCGAGAATGCGGTCAACGTCAGGAAGGAAGACGCCCTCGAGGTTCGCGGGTGGGAACGGAACGTCGAACCCGCTCACTCGCAAAACCGGTGACTGCAAGAAGTAGAACGCGCGTTCGGCCACGGTGGCTGCGATTTCCGAGCCCACGGACGCAGTCCCCGGTGCTTCCTGCGCCACCACGAGTCGTCCCGTTTTCTCAACCGATGCGACGATGGGGTCGTAATCGACGGGGGACAGCGACCGTAAATCAATGACCTCGAGGCTGATCCCCTCGCTTGTGGCGACCTCGGCCGCATCGAGCAACATCGCGACCATGGCTCCGTGTCCGACGACCGTGACGTCCGTTCCGGTCCGAACCACTCGCGACTGGTGCGCTGGCACCGGAGTGCCGTCGATGTCGACGTCCCCCTTCGGCCAATAGCGCGCCTTCGGTTCGAGAAAAATGACGGGGTCGTTCGACTGAATCGCCTGTTGGATCATGTGGTAACCGTCGTTGGGCGTGGCCGGCGACAAGACGCGAAGCCCTGGCGTGTGCGCGAAATACGCCTCGGGGCTTTCCTGGTGGTGCTCGACCGCGCCGATGTGCCCGCCGTAGGGGATCCGGATAACGATGGGGAAGGACTGATCACCCTGGTGACGGGACGTTTGCTTGGCGAGTTGCGACACGATCTGGTCGAACGCGGGAAACACGAAACCGTCGAATTGAATTTCGCAGACGGGACGGTATCCGCGCATGGCGAGTCCGATTGCCGTTCCGACGATTCCCGATTCTGCGAGCGGAGTGTCCAGAACGCGGTTCTCACCGAATTCATTCTTAAGACCTTCCGTTACGCGGAAGACGCCACCTAGAGTGCCGATGTCTTCGCCCATGAGTATGACCCTGTCGTTCTCGCGCATCGCACGCTGGAGACCGAGGTTGATGGCTTTTGCCATCGACAGATTGTCGGTCATCGGTCACCCCCAAACGACGCCTCATAGTCGGCGAGCCAGGCCTTTTGCGCCGAGATCAATGGGTGTTCGTCCGTGTAAACGTGGTCAAACATGACGTCCGTGGACGGAGGCTTGAGCGCAAGGACTCGTGCACGAACATCCGCGGCGAGGTCTTCACCTTCCGCCATTACTGTGGCGAAAAACTTGTCCAATTCGCCCTTGGCTCGCAGGAACTTTTCGAAACGCGCGATCGGGTCTCGTTCCTTCCACAGGTCCTCTTCGGATTGTTCACGATACTTCGTCGGGTCGTCACTCGTCGTGTGCGCACCGAGGCGGTAGGTCTGGGCTTCGATGAACCGAGGGCCCTTGCCGCCGCGTGCGTCATCAAGTGCCACCTTCGTCACCGCATAGGAAATGAGAACATCGTTGCCATCAATCTGGCACGAATCAATTCCAAACCCTTCGCCGCGCTTGTACAACGGGCTGCGTGACTGACGCGACACGGGGACAGAGATAGCGTATTGGTTGTTCTGTAGGAAAAAGACGATGGGCGACTGATAGGACTGCGCAAAAACGAAGGCCTCGCTAACATCCCCTTCGCTCGTTGCGCCATCACCGAAATAGACGATTGTCGCCTCGTCAGCATCCGGCTTGCCAGTTCCCGATTTGCCGTCCATCGCGATGCCCATCGCGTAGCCCGCGGCGTGCAACGCTTGTGTCCCGAGGACGAGTGTGTACAGACGGAACTTCGAGTCGTTGGGGTTCCAGCCGCCGTTCGTGACTCCACGGAGCAACGACAGGATCGCAACGGGATCAATCCCGCGAATTCGTGCTACCGCATGTTCGCGGTAGGACGGAAAAATGGTGTCTTGGTCGCGTGTCGCGAACCCCGAACCAACCTGTGCCGCTTCTTGACCGAGGCTCGGCACCCACAACGCGAGTTGACCCTGGCGTTGCAGGTTTCCCGACTCAATATCGAATCGTCGCGTTACCACCATCTCGCGGTAGAAATTCTGAAGTTGCGCATCGCTCAATTTGTCAACGAGCGCACGATATTCCGCCGTCCGATCGCTTTCGACAAGAGTCCCGTCGATCGACAGCAGTTGAAGAGTTGCCTCGGTATACGGCATGAGTCAAGACTAGCCGTAACGACGCGCGTGGCGCAGTCGGTCGTAGGCTGTTGGCATGGCTCGATTGCTTTTGGCACTAATCATCAACACCGCCGCTCTGTGGATTGCAGACTCGTTCGTTGAGGGCATTCACCTGATTCCTTTCGACTCAGGCGAAGCGAACCTCGTTCTCTCCTATGCGGCAGTGGCCGCGGTGTTTGGAATCGTCAACGCCGTTATCGGCAATTTCATTCGAATCGTTGCCTTCCCGCTGTACCTGCTGACGCTTGGACTGGTCGCCCTCCTCGTCAACGCCGGTCTGCTGATGCTCGTCTCTCAAGCGACGCCCTACATGGGCTTCGGTCTTGTGATCGACGATTTCTCGTGGGGTGTCATCGGCGCGCTCGTCATGTCCCTCTGCAATTGGCTGATCGGTATCGCGCTGCGCCCGTTTATGAGCCCGGTGTCCGTCACTCGCTAAGCGTCGATCGGAACCACATCGCGGTTCCGTGACCATCGATTCGGAGCCGGTTCTCAAGTGCCAACAGTCCAGGGTCCCGGACACGTTCAACCCTCCCGAGTGACTGCTGATAGTTCTTTGCAAGATGCGCATCGGTGCCCGTTGCACGAGGTTCGGTATGCACCATCCACGTGGTGCCCGCTGTCCCGCGAATTACTCCACCCAACGCGGGAACGGGGTCCTCGGGGTGCACAACGTGAACGATGGGAACATTCGCCGGTGACTCGACGAGGCCTGCAGGTGTGCCCGCCGTGAATACTGCCTCCACCGAGTAGCGACCCGAGTTTGCGATCGCCAGCGCAATCGCTCCACCCTGTGAGTGTCCGGTGAGGACGATGGGTGTTGTACCCGTCACTCCGGCGTAACCCAGTGCAGATTCTGCTGCCGACATCGATTGCGAGGCGCCAGACGCGAGCATCTCGGTATTCGCGCCGACCCACCACGGATTGTCGGGGCCTGCGGCGAAGTCGGTGCCAGCAAGATATACCTCGAACCGGGGGCCGCTTGCGGTCTCAAATCGATCGATGCGGACGCGCTCCGAGCCGGTGGGAATTCGAGCAAAGCGTTCCGAGAAATCCCGCGGCGCGTTAGCGTGGTCGATTCGTCGTGTCATCGTGACCGGCTCCCACGGCGCGGCAGCCGATTGCCAGGGGGCGTGGGTCAGCACCCATTCACTAACGCGCCGAACCGCTGGCCACGGTCCGCCGGTAGCCAGAGCTGCGCGAGCCCACTCGGATGGTTCAATCGTGGCAATAACGCCCTCAAGGTCAGCATGAACACCCGCGATCTCTCTCGCGACGTGTTCTAGCTCCCACTGAAGAACAAGTCTTTCTGGTGCAGAATTCAGACGCGCCGATAACCCCGCGTGCATCGCTGCGTTCGCAACCGTGGCGGCTACTCGGCGCAGGTCGTCCGATCGAACCAGAAGCGCATCGAGTGTGTATCGAAAGGTGTTCGACTCGATGGAAATTGGGGGGATCAACCGAGTGACTGCGTCTGCATCGCCAGGGCTATCAATCGCGACCGGAAATCCGCAACGACATCGTCGTAGGCGATGCGAGCCGGTCCAACCCAGTCTGGTCGATTGACAGAACGCTCGAGATCAGCGATGGCAGTACCGAGAAGGTCCGTTGGGTTGACCAGATTCACGAATATCACCATCACAGCGTGACGGATGTTTCGACTTGGCTGCATGACAACGAAGTACTTGGTGGAAGGGTGGTGCGCACACGTCTCGTGGGGATAAAACTGCGAGAATAGGGATATGGCCCTTTCGCCCCAACCGCTCAGTCCTTTGGACGGACGCTACCACGATACGGTCGCCGAGATTGGTCAACATCTGTCCGAAGCGGGACTCAACCGTGCGCGGGTTCATGTAGAAATCGAGTGGCTGATCCGCCTCGCAGATGAAGGCCTTTTTGGCGCGGAACTGAGCGCCGATGAGCGTCTTGCCTTGCGTGAGGTTGCGACGAACTTCGGTGATGCCGACGTCGCTCGGATCGCCGAACTCGAGGCAACGACAAGGCACGACGTCAAGGCGGTGGAATATCTCGTTCGTGAACACCTCGAACGTCTCGGCCTGTCACGCATCGCCGAGCTAACACATTTCGCGTGCACAAGCGAAGACATCAACAATCTGTCCTATGGAATTACCCTGGGGGCAGCGGTTCGCGAGGTGTGGCGCCCCGCTATGGGTGTTGTGGTCCAGAAATTGACGGCTCTCGCGACGTCCGAACGAGACACGCCCATGTTGTCTCGCACCCACGGGCAGGCCGCGACGCCGACGACGTTTGGCAAGGAAATAGCGGTTTTTGTTCATCGACTCACCAAACTCCTGGCTGACGTCGACGCGGTTCAACTGGCAGGCAAGTTCTCGGGAGCGACCGGAACCTTCTCTGCTCACGTCGTCGCAGCACCCGAGGTCGACTGGATCCGTGTGTCGCGGGAATTCGTCGAATCCGTCGGGCTCGAGTGGAACCCGTTGACTACCCAAATCGAATCGCACGACAGCCAGGCGGCACTCCTCGCCCGGATCAGTCACGTCAACCGTGTGCTTCACAACCTGTGCACGGACGTGTGGACCTACATTTCACAGGGGTACCTCACACAGATCCCGGTGAAGGGGGCGACGGGTTCATCGACGATGCCCCACAAGGTCAACCCCATCCGTTTCGAGAACGCCGAGGCGAACCTCGAGATTGCGTCCGCGTTGGGCGATGCTCTTGGCGCGACGCTCGTGACGTCACGACTTCAACGCGACCTTACCGACTCGACCACCCAGCGAAACCTTGGTGTCGCGCTCGGCCACTCACTGCTCGCCATTTCGAACATCAACGCGGGGCTGGACGACATCACCGTCGATCGCGCGGCGTTGCTCGACGATGTAGAGACCAACCTGGAGGTCCTCGGTGAGGCGATCCAAACGCTGCTGCGTGCCGAACGAGCAGCCGGGACGACGACAATCGAGAATCCCTACGAATTACTGAAAGACCTCACGCGGGGAAAGCGTTTGACCGCCGAGAATCTGCGGACGTTCATCGACGGTCTCGAGATGTCGGCGACGGGGAAAGCGCGACTACTCGAACTCACACCGGCAACCTACGTCGGACTCGCGTCAAAATTGGTCGATTACCTTGGCTAATCGTGCGGGTTGTTGTCCGACTTCGGTAACTGTGGGCTCATCGCGAGGACCATCATCGCAAGACTGATGATGGTGACGACGAATCCCCCGCCGCCCGCGATTGCCGCAAGGGCAAAGTCTCGCGTCACCATCACGACGATGCCTCCGATGAATAGTCCGGCCACGGACGCCAGTCCGACAAGTTCGGCCGGTCGAGTTTTATCGCTTCGTGCCACGGGATTTCACCTTCGCTTTCATCGTTGTTGATTTCGACGCTGCGGGCTTGTGGGCCGATCGCCGGGTCTTCACTCGAGAATCGATTGCGCCGATCAATCCAAAAATGCCCGCGATAATCGCCCAACCACCCGTCAATCCGGCGGCCGTCCTGTCGTCGGCATCGATGGTGAAGTACAGAATCGAGAGCCCCCCAGCCAGTACACCGGTTGACCAGAGCCAGATTCGGTCACTTCGGGTAAAGGCTCTAGAGGTCTCAAAAGCCACAAGAGCAATCGTCAACGACAGCGCGGTGGTGGGAGACATCCGGCTTGCGATTAGTCCCAGCAAGGCCAGCGCGGCGACAACCAGCGTCGACCACCACGCGACGGCGTTCATCACAGTGGCTGGCCCACCTCGGGAAAACAGAGAAACCACGACGACAAACGTGAGCCACTCAAGGCCTGTATAGGTCGAGTGATCGTCGGTGAGCGTAATGGCCACTCCCGCAATGAGGGCGGCGGCGTATCGCGCAAACGGCTGAATAGCGGCACGGACCCTAGCGACAATCACGAACGGTTTTCCAGCATCTGCCATGTGTCAAGACTACGGGATTGCGAATTGAGGTTTCTCCGACTAAATCTTTGCCATATCGCTGAAACGCGAATAGTGACCTTCAAACAGAACAGATAACACGCGCATCTCACCGTTGCGGTGCTTCGCGATGTGAATCTCCGCATCGTTGCGGTTTTCGCCTTGTTCCGCAAAACGCTCGCGGTGTAAGAGAAGCACAATGTCGGCGTCTTGTTCGAGCGATCCGGACTCTCGAAGGTGCGACAGTTGTGGCTTCTTGTCCGGTGCGTTTTCCGGTCCGCGGTTGAGCTGAGAGAGCGCCACGATCGGGACGCTTAGTTCCTTCGCTAAGAGCTTGAGTGACCGCGAGAATTCGGAGACTTCCTGCTGACGATTCTCGACCTTCTTGCCACTCGTCATGAGTTGGAGGTAATCGATAATGACGAGTTTGATGCCGTGTTGGGCCTTGAGGCGACGGCATTTCGCGCGAATTTCGGACAGCGTCAAATTAGGACTGTCGTCGATATAAAGCGGAATGTCATCGAGCCGCGACTGGATGGTGTTGATCCGCTTCCATCCTTCAGACTTGAGGTCTTTTGACTTGCGAATAGCGTTGAGCGGCACGCTCGATTCAGCAGACAACAAACGTTGGGAGATTTCGCTTGCGCTCATTTCGAGTGAGAAGAAAACCGTCGGGACGTTTGATCTCAGAGCGGCGGAGCGGGCAAAGTCGAGCGCGAGCGTGGATTTTCCCAGTCCGGGACGGGCGGCGATGAGGACGAGTTGCCCCGGGTGAAGCCCGTTCGTGACGTCGTCGAGCTCGCGAAATCCGGTGGGGATGTCAAGCCCCTCTTTAGCCGATTTCGCTTGCTCTTCCATCTCGTTGACCGCAATCTTGACGGCGTCGCGCAGTACGATCGCGTCTTGGGCTCCCGCTGAGCGGCCAATCGCAAAGATTTCGACCTGGGCATCATTGACGAGTTCGCTCGGGTCGCCTTCGGCGGCGTATCCGAGTTGAGTGATTCGAGTTCCCGACTGCACAAGTTTTCGCAAAATCGCTTTGTCGGCGACGATGCTCGCGTAGTAGCTGGCGTTTGCAGCGGTCGGCACCGACGATTCGAGCGTGTGAAGGTAACTCGCGCCGCCGATTTTGTTCAGGTTGCCGTCGCGGGTCAATTGATCGGTGATCATGATGACATCGGTCGGTTCCGATCGAGAAAAGACCGTGTTTATCGCGTTAAAAATGATTTCGTGTTTGGGGAAATAGAAATCTTCGCCCTTGATGAGCTCGAGTACTTCGACGATGGCATCGTTGGACAGCAGCATCCCGCCGAGCGTGCTCATCTCGGCCGCCTGATCGTTGGGTGGGACGCGGGTGTCACCGGTGCCTTCGGGCACTAGTTCGAGTTTCGGACCTGCCATCGATGATCACCTCCTGGGTCAACGTTTCGTGCGGAATATTCAGTATGCGCGCGAGAACGGACATCGGACTGCGCCACGCCACACGAACACGATGAACGCTACGTTTGACGCCCGACCGACGCAACTACCTCTGTGGATAAACCTGTGGGCAACATGTTTAGCACGCCGTACAGTGCTGTGGATGGAGTGGGGATAAGTGCGACAAAACACCTTGGTGTCTTGTCGATAAAGTTTCCCTGACCGCGGGTTTTGAGTTTTTGCCGGCTGTGGGAAAACTTGTTTAGAGTTTAGGTTGAACCTTTAACTTTTCCACACTCTGCGCGTGTCACGTTAAATGTTGTAGCGCCCGTCTTCGTCTAAGAACACGGGCGCTAAACCAGGGTCTCGCGGGACTACTTGCGAGCAATCACCTTGAGTGCGAGAGTCGCGGACACGCCGTCGTGGAGACGGACAGTCGCCGAGAAGGCTCCCGTCGACTTGATCGGGGTGGTCAACTCGATGGTGCGCTTGTCGATGTCACCGAGCCCGGATTCGGCAACCGCCGCCGCAATATCCGCCGTCTTGACCGAACCGAACAAACGACCTTCAGAGCCCGCGGAGGCCTTGACCGTGATCGTGGCGCTTTCGAGCTTTGCCTTGAGAGCCTTCGCTTCGTCAAGCGAGGCGAGCGCGCGCGATGCGCGAGCCTGCTTGATGTCCGTCACCTGTTTTTCACCACCACGGGTCCAGAGAATCGCGAATCCTTGGGGAACGAGGTAGTTGCGGGCGTAGCCGTTCTTGACGTCAACGACGTCTCCGGCAGAGCCGAGGCCGGTGACCTCGTGCGTGAGAATGAGTTTTGCCATTGTCGTACTCCTTAACGGCCAGCGCCGGCGTAGGGGAGAAGCGCCATTTCGCGTGCGTTCTTGACCGCACGTGCAATGAGTCGCTGTTCCTGGACCGAAACGCCCGTGATTCGGCGTGAGCGAATCTTTCCGCGCTCCGAAATGAACTTGCGAAGGGTTGCGACGTCCTTGTAGTCAATGACGTCGATTTTGATCGCACGTGCGGGGGGAAGCACCTTCGCTCCCTTGCCTACGCGCGGCTTGCGGCGGTCGCCGGTTGCCTTTCCTGCCATGATTATTCCTTTTCGTGAAGAGTTAGTTAGAACGGAGCGTCGTCATTAGAGGGTTCGGCCGAGCCTGCGCCCCAGGGGTCGCCGCCAGCAACGGGAGTGGCCGGGGCTGCCCAGTCGTTGCCGCCAGCAGGAGCAGACCACTCGGTGTTGCCGCCAGAGGTTGCGGCCGAACCCGGTGCACGGGTGACGGCTGCGGTTGCGTATCGAAGCGAGGGGCCGACCTCGTCGACTTCGAGTTCGATTGACGTTCGCTTTTCGCCTTCCTTCGTTTCGAAGGAGCGTTGTCGAAGTCGACCGGTCGCAACAACTCGCGATCCTTTCGACAGTGACGAAGCAACGTGCTCCGCGAATTCACGCCAGACGCTTGCACGGAGGAACAGCGCTTCGCCGTCCTTCCACTCGTTGCTTGCTTTGTCAAACGTTCGAGGCGTCGAGGCGATCGTGAAGTTCGCAACAGCGACACCGTTCTGCGTGTAGCGAAGTTCCGGGTCGGCGGTGAGGTTGCCGACAACTGTGATCACTGTGTCGTTGGCCATGGTGCTTACTCCGCCGTCGCTTCGGCGAGCGTTGCGGCTTCCGCTGCTTCGATGGCCCGCGAGGCAATGCGGGCTACAGCTTCGTCTGCACGAAGAACCTTGGTGCGCATGATCGACTCGTTGAGTCGGAGCTGGCGCTCGAGTTCCTGAGTGGTCGCGGGGTCTGCGGTGAAGTTAATGACGGCATAGATGCCTTCGCTCTTCTTCTGGATTTCGTACGACAATCGCCGGCGGCCCCACAAGTCGACGTTGTCGACAGAGCCTCCGCCGTTGGTGATGACGCTCAGAAACTTATCGAGCGTCGGTTGTACGGTGCGCTCATCGACCTCGGGGTCGAGAATCACCATTATTTCGTAGGGATGCATGACGTAACCCACCTCCTCTGGACTCAGCGGCTACAGAATTTCTGCAGCAGGAGGGTTGTGCATCTAGTGCTCGTCGCCCTGTGGGCAACCGTCCAAGAATAGCCCAAACAAGGGCTTAGGACAATTCGCGTCCCGCAGCCCACGCTCGAAGGCGCTTTTCTGCCTCGTCCTCGCCGAGCGGTCCCTCGTCCAAACGCAGTTCCATGAGGAACGCACGGGCCTCACCGACAACACGGCCGGGCTGCACATCGAGGATCATCATGATCTGGTCGCCGTCCAGGTCGGGGCGGATCGCGTCGATTTCCTCACGTTCGCGGATTTCAGAGATTCGAGCTTCGAGGTCGGTGTAGGCCGCGTCCATGAGGGCGAGCTTCCTGTCGTTTCGGGTCGTGACATCACTGCGAACAAGAATGTGTAGGCGCTCAAGTTCCTCGCCAGCGTCCCTGACATAACGGCGCACCGCGGAGTCTGTCCACTCTCCCTCGCTGTATCCAAAAAAACGAAGGTGCAATCGAATGAGGTTGCACACTCTGGCAGTCGTGTCGTTGTCAAATCGGAGCGCGTGCAACCTCTTCTTCGCAAGACGCGCGCCGGCCACGTCATGGCCGTAAAAAGTCACAACCTTTGTGTTGTCGAACGAGCGCGTCATCGGCTTACCAATGTCGTGCAGCAGCGCAGCCAACCGACCGATGGTGTCCGGGGAGGAATCCGGGAATCGTTTCCGTTCCAGTGCAATCGACTTCGTCAGCACCGTGAGTGAGTGTTCGTAGACGTCCTTGTGACGACCGTGTTCGTCGTGCTCGCGGATGAGAACAGGAATCTCTGGGAACACGCGATCGAGAATGCCCGTGTCAACAAGCGTACGGATACCAGGAACCGGATCGGGTGCGCCGATGAGCTTGATGAATTCGTCCCTAACCCGCTCCGCGCTAATCATGAGAATCGAGTCCGCGAGCGTCGTCATCGCAGTCACCACCTCTGGGACAAGGGCGAACTGCAGTTGGGCGACAAAACGCGCAGCCCGCATCATTCGTAGCGGGTCATCCGCGAAGGATTGTTCGGGCGTGCCCGGTGTCCGCAGTCGTTTTGCGACAAGATCGTCGAATCCGCCGCTTGGGTCAACCAACGACAGGTCAGGGAGGGAGAGCGCCATGGCGTTGACCGTGAAGTCGCGGCGCAACAGGTCGTCCTCGATTCGACTGCCGAACGCCACAACCGGCTTGCGGGTCTCGCGGTCATAGGTGTCGCTTCGGTAGGTAGTAATTTCAACCTGCTCACCCTCAACGCGAGCGCCGATTGTGCCGAAGTCGCGTCCGATGTCCCATGTCGTTGTCGAAATCGGGCCGACCACCCGCAGGATCTCGTCGGGTGTCGCATTCGTTGCAAAATCAAGGTCCGTGAGTTCTCGGCCAAGAAAAGCATCGCGCACCGGGCCCCCCACGAGAGCGAGCTCGAATCCGGCTTCCACAAAAGCAGCGGTCAGCGTCGAAACGGTTCCGCTGCCGGCGAGGGCCGTCAATCTCGCCATGGCCTCAGCCACGCTCTCCATATCGCTTCAGTCTAGACTTACCGCTATGTCGGCCGTCGAAAAAGTTAGGGTTCGTCGCGCTCGCGCCAGCCTCACGGTCGCGGCAATCTTCGCACTTTTGAGTTTTGGCGCGGTCCCCGCAGAAGCCGCCTCTCCGCCTGCGTTTTCCGTTCTTGTTCCCATCGTCGCGTCTGGATCGTCATCAGACTTGATTGATGCCGGCAAGATGTCGAGGCTCGTATCGCCGGGTGGTTCCTGGGCCCAGCTAACATCTGCCGCAATCTCTCATGGTGCAACGATCGCCATCGATTCGCGAATCGTCGCGAGCATCACGGCGCTCGGGAAGAACGCGCCGGCGCCCGTATCCGCGTGGCTGGCCTCTGTCACTCGATCTCGACCCATTTACCTGCCGTGGGGAAACGCAGACCCGTTCCTGATCGCCGATACCGGACCAAGTTACCGCGTCTCGACTATCCAACTGAGCGAGATTTCAGGTGTCCCCTCAGCCGACATCATCGGATGGCCAACCGGTCGAGCGGGACACACGCAAATCCTGGGGATCGCCGAGAAGTTGGGATTTGGACGCCTCATCGCGGGCGACGAAATGTTTCCCGGGCTCGCAAATGCCTATTCCTCCGCTGCGAGCGCCACCATCGCCGAAGCGGTCGGACCCGTTTCGGGGGATGACCCAGTCACCGTGGCAGCGCACCTCCGCGACTCATCGAACGGCCTTCTGGCCGTCGTTCTTCCGCGCGACCCCGCGGCCATCGACGGAAAACGTGTCGTTGCCTTCCTCAATGCGTTGTTCCAAGGGTCCGAAAAATCAATTCGCTTCGTGCCTGCCGAGGTGGCGAATGGTGCAATCGTTACCTTCCACGACGTTCCCACTGACACCATCCAGTCGCTCATGTCCCAACATCGCCTCGACCGTCTGGTATCCGAAATGGCGTTGGATCCTCGCGTGATCACCACCCCGCGCCTTCGTCAGCTCTGCGTCATCGCGGGGCTGGTCGCCACCTCTCGCTTCCCCGTGGAGGCTCGCGGATACACCCGAACGGCTAAAACCTACGAGGACTTTGTTTCGTTCTCGGTCGGAAGTGATTTTACGGTTCTCGCTAATTCAGCCGAGTTGCCGTTAACGATCACGAACAACTCGACAACCGAAATCACCGTCATCGCACGCGTCAACGCGGTCTCAGGAATTGTGAGCATCCCAACGCCGAACCAGACGATCACGGTACCATCGGGCGCTAGTGCCCAGGTCACGGTCCCGATGATTTCTGTTGCTAACGGAAAAACGTCACTTCGAGCGACACTGACCACAACAAGCGGCATTGTCATCAGTGATCCGGTGTTCATTGAAATCGAGGTCCAAGCAGAGTGGGAGAGCATCACTCTCGTGACATTTATCGCCATTGTTGCGTCGATTATGGGCATCGGAATTGCCCGCACTATTCGTGATCGACGGGGGCGTTCATGACAGATCGAATCGGTCGGTCGTCCATCCTCCTAGCATCGGGCACAATCGTGTCAAGAATCCTCGGATTTTTCAGTGCGGTGGTTCTTGCTCGCACTGTCGGTTTGATTGGTTCCGGCGCCGATGCGTTCGCTCTGGCCAACCAACTTCCCAACAATGTCTATGCGATTGTCGCGGGGGGAGTGCTCAGCGCGGTGTTCGTCCCGCAGATTGTCAACGCGCAACTTCACACGGATGGCGGCGCGAAGTTCATCAACCGCTTGCTAACCCTGGGGATGTCTGTGGTTCTGCTCGTGACGGTGATTGCCGTAGCGGCTGCGCCGTTTCTCGTTCGCTTATACACTCAACACACCGCCGACGGTGGGGGTTATGGATTCGGCCCGGCAGAGCTGGCGCTCGCCACCGCGTTCGCGTGGTGGTGTCTTCCCCAAGTCTTCTTTTACGCCGCGTACAGCCTGGTCGGCGAGGTCCTCAACGCGAAGGGCATGTTTGGCCCTTTTACGTGGGCGCCCGCCCTCAATAACATCGTCGCTATCGCGGGAATGCTGTGGTTTGGGCAACACTTCACGGGGAGTGTGTCCGTTGCGGCGGATTGGGACGCGACCGAAGTGGCCACCCTTGCCGGGACAGCCACGCTTGGCGTGGTTGTTCAAGCTCTTGCCCTTTTCGGTTTCCTCGGTCGTGCGTCAATTCGATTTCGACCCGACTTCCACTTTCGCGGCGTTGGACTCGGAACGACAACCAGGTTGGCCGCGTGGACGTTCGGAATGATTGTGGTGACTCAACTCGCGGGGATTGTGCAAAGCAACATTGCGTCACTAGCAACCGCTTACGATGAGCCGGGCCTCGCCGTTCTGCGATTTGGATGGCTCGTCTTTATGCTTCCACATTCGGTGATTACCGTATCCCTTGGAACTGCGTACTTCACGCGAATGAGCACGGACATTCGGGACAAGCGCTGGGATCACCTCGAGTCGGACATTCGGGACTCACTGACGCGCATTTGCTTATTCATGGTCATCAGTAGCGGCGTGTTGTGGTTGACCGCAACCTTCGTCGCCAGCGTGTTCGCGGGCGGCTCGGGAAACGGAATGGCAAACGTCATCGCCTTATTCTCGATCGGGCTCGTTCCGTTCGGGGTGGTCTTCGTTCTGCAGCGAATCTTCTATGCGCTTGAAGACACGCGGACACCGTTCTTTGTGCAACTGGTTCAGTCGGTGGTCTTCACTATCGGCGCGCTATTGGCGGGCGCCGGGCCGGTTTCCCAGATTGCCAATGGAATCGCGCTGTCGATGAGTGTCTCAATTTTCGTCCAAGCAATCCTGATGGTGATCTTTGTTCGGCGGCGTCTCGGTCGCCTAGGCGGAAAATCCTTGGGGAGCTCGCTGGCTCGCTTTGTGGTTGCTGTCGTCCCCGCGCTCGCTGCCGGATTCATCGTGCGCGAAGCGTTGCCGCCTGCATCCGCCTCGACCGAACTGTCCATTTTGTGGGCCGTTGTCATTGCCGGTGCGATGGGTGCCGTCTATCTCGCCGTGCTCGTCGTCGTGCGAGACACCTCGGCCCGCGAGTTGTTGGCGCCCCTGCGCCGCCGAGGGAATAAGCGACCCTAAACTCGACTTGAGACTCTTGCTGGAAGGAACACTGTGCGCGACCTCGTCATTATCGGATCTGGCCCGGCCGGATACACCGCTGCAATCTATGCGGCGCGGGCCGACTTGAAACCCCTCGTCATTGCCTCAAGCGTCGAAATGGGTGGCGACCTTATGAAGACGACCGACGTCGACAACTACCCGGGGTTCCCCGAGGGCGTGATGGGCCCCGCCCTCATGATGGACATGCAGGCACAAGCCGAGCGCTTCGGAGCCGAGCTGGTCTTTGACGATGCGACGGCTGTCGAGCTCGATGGTCCGGTAAAGAAAATCACGCTGGGCAACGGCGAAACCATCGAATCGAAGGCTGTCGTTCTATCGATGGGTAGCCAGTATCGTCACCTCGGACTCGACGACGAAAATCGTCTTTCCGGTTTCGGTGTCTCGTGGTGTGCAACCTGCGACGGTGCGTTCTTCCGCAATCGCACGGTTGCCGTTGTTGGCGGCGGAGATTCGGCGATGGAGGAAGCGACGTTCCTGACCAAATTTGCCGACACGGTGTATTTGGTTCATCGGTCCGACCAGTTCCGCGCGTCCCCCGCCATGCTCACTCGTGCGAAGGCTGACCCAAAGATTCAATTTGTAACGAGCGCGTCCGTGACGGGGATTATTGGCGCGGACTCCGTGTCCGGTCTTTCCCTCACAATGTCCGACGGATCGCCGAAAACGCTGGATATCGACGGGCTTTTCATTGCGATCGGTTCTGACCCCCGCACCAGCCTGATCGAGAAACAGGTGACACTCACCGAGACCGGTAACGTCGCCGTCGATGGACGCTCGTCGCGAACCAACATCGCGGGCGTCTTCGCAGCGGGCGATTTGATTGACCCCACCTATCGTCAGGCCGTTGTAGCCGCGGGTTCAGGCGCAGTGGCCGCGATGGACGCGCAGCATTTTATCGAGTCGGGCGCAAACCAGTAGTCGGCTAGAATTAGGTCTCAAACGATAGGAAAATCATGAGTGCTCGCGATGTAACAGATGCAACGTTTGACGCAGAGGTGTTGCGCAACGACAAGCCCGTGATTGTTGACTTCTGGGCACCCTGGTGTGGTCCGTGCCGCACGGTGTCCCCCATTCTCGACGCCATCGCCGAGGCACACGCCGACAAGATCGACATCGTCAAGCTGAACGTTGACGAATTTCCCGACCTCGCCATCGAATACAACATTCTCGGCATCCCCGCGATGAAGGTCTTCAAGGGCGGAGAGGTTGTCAAGAGCATCGTGGGCGCTAAGCCGCGCCCCGCTCTTGAACAGGACCTCGCCGAGTTCCTCGCCTAGGCGCGTCTCACGTTCTGTCACGCTGTCGGTGACAGAAATCCCGCCGGCTCGTCCACCGGCCCGCATCATTAGTCGTTTGCTGAAACTCCGAGTGCGCCCGCAATTCGATTGAGGTCAGCGACGGTGGCAAAGTCAATCGTGATGGTCCCATGCGTTCTGCCCACGGCAATCTTGACGCGGGTATCGAGCTTGTCTCCCAGTTTGCTCGCGATAGCCTCGAGGTGGTCGCGTCGGGTGCCCGGCTTGGGTATCGCTTTGTCGGGTTTGGGTTTGACGTTCCCAAGCGACACCGCGGCGGCTTCGGCGGCTCTAACCGAGAGTTCCTCATTGACGATCTTGTTCGCCAATCGTTCTTGGGCAGCAGCATCTGTCACGGACAGAATCGCTCGAGCGTGACCGGCTGACAGGACTCCCGCGGCGACTCGCTGCTGAACCTTAATTGGGAGCTTAAGGAGTCGAAGGGTATTGGTGACCTGGGGTCGCGAGCGCCCGATTCGCTTGGCGAGCTCGTCCTGCGTGATTCCAAAATCCGACAACAGCTGTTGATAGGCCGACGCTTCTTCGAGCGCGTTGAGGTTTGCCCTGTGAAGGTTTTCGAGCAGAGCATCACGCAACATGTCCGCGTCTTTCGTGTCACGAATGACCGCGGGAATTTCCGTGAGGCCGACGGCCTTGGCGGCCCGGAGTCGCCGTTCCCCCATGACGAGTTCGTATGTGGCGTTGGTTCCCGTTCCGCTGAGTGGTCGAACGACAATAGGTTGGAGCACGCCGAATTCACGAATGGAGTGTTCGAGCTCGGCCAGTTCTTCTGGGCGGAACTCCGTTCGCGGTTGGGCGGCATTCGGGATGACATTGTTGGGGTTAATCAGTTGATATCGTGCGCCAGGAACATCTCGACTCGCTCCGGTACCGTCCTGCGGGAAAAATACGTCCACACCGCGATCTGAGACGCTCGCTCCTCCGGTGGGGATCAGCGCGCCAATACCGCGGCCCAATCCGGTTCGCTTTTCGGCCATGTCAATACACTCCTCGTTCGGCAAATTCGATGGCCGCTTCGCGGTATGCGATTGATCCAACCGAATCGTAGTCATAGTCAATTACGGTCTGTTGAAAACTGGGCGCCTCAGAAACTCGGACAGAGCGGGGGATAACCGCCTTGAAGACGATGTCGGGAAAGTGTCGGCGGACCTCGTCGGCGACCTCCCTCGACAGGTTGGTTCGGTGGTCATACATCGTCAGCAGGACTGCGGAAATGCTGACGCGGGGGTTGAGGAAACGCTGAACCATCGAGATGTTATCCCACAGCATGGTGACGCCCTCCAACGCGTAGTACTCGGCTTGAATCGGAACGAAGACTTCGGTCGCCGCGGTCAAGGCGTTGACGGTCAGCAAGCCAAGGGAAGGTGGGCAATCAATAAAAATGTAGTGCGGCGCGTCATCAAGGGACGCCAAATATTCCTCTAGGGCACGTTTCAGTCGCGTCTCGCGCGCCGATGCTGGAACCAGTTCAATCTCAGCGCCGGCCAGGTTGATGGTGGCCGGGACGCACCACAGGTTCGCGTTGCCAGGGCTCTGTTGCAGCACCGACTGAATCGACGCCGAGCCTAGAAGGACCTCGTAAATGCCCGGGATTTTTGCGTGGTGGTCGATGCCGAGCGCCGTGGACGCGTTTCCCTGGGGGTCAAGATCGATAACGATGACCCGCGCACCCAGTCGTGCGAGGGCCGCCGCAATATTGACGGTCGTTGTGGTCTTCCCGACCCCGCCCTTCTGGTTCGATAAGGCCACGATCCGGGTCTTGGCGGGAAGAGGAGCCACGCGGCGTGCCAGGGCGTCACGCCTACGTGTGAGGTCCATGAGTTCGGTAGCGAGCGGCGTTGCGTCATCGTTAGACATCGCACACGCCCCTTTCTGGAAGTTGTTGCCGACGTGAGGTTACCCCCGCGCGGTGATGTTTCACGTGAAACATCGAGGTGCCCAATCGGCTATTCAACAATAGCGGTGAACAACCTGGTCGGCTCGTCCACTGTACCTTCGCCGAGGACGCGGGATTCCGCCGCAGTGATGTTGTGGCGGGCGAAGACGCTCGCTGCCTCGACAATCTCGTTTTCCAAGCGTTGGCCTTTGAGCAACGCCAACTGGCCACCAGAGACAACCAATGGTGTCAATAGTGGAATGAGGTCCTTGAGGGCCTTGACCGCGCGCGCGGTGACGACATCAAATGCCCGTCTCGGGGCGAACCCCTCTGCACGTCCTGTGAAAACGGTGACGTTCGGCAGAGCAAGTGCCGCTACTTGTTCGTCAAGCCATCTGGTTCGGCGTTCTAGCGGTTCGATCAGCGTGACATCAATGTCGGGGCGAATCATCGCGAGAATGAGACCGGGCAACCCCGCGCCACTCCCCACATCCGCAACAGAAGTGCGGCCACCAGAAACTCCTGCTGACGGAATTTCGGGAGCGAGAAGTGCGCAGTTGAGAATGTGCCGCGACCAGAGGCGTCGCGCTTCGTCCGGTCCGATTAGCCCACGCAATTCACCGTGAGTTCCGAGGTCGAGCGCGTACCGACGGACGCTATCTATTCCCGCGCCGCACAACCGTGCCGCGACAACAGGCTCCGGTTCAATCTCGGAATGTTTCACGTGAAACTATGCGCGGCTGATAACCGTGTGGCGGTCCGCGCCCTCGCCTTCGGAATGCGACGAGAACTCTCGCTCGCTCACGAAGTCGTGCACCAACTTGCGCTCATACGACGACATTGGGGGTAAGGCCGCAGACTGCGCGCCTCCCTCAATGCGTTCTATCGCTCGTTCAACCAAGCGCTCGAGCTCTTTCGAGCGGGCGTCCCGCGAGCCCGCGACGTCAAGAATCAGTCTCGAGAACTCTCCCGTCTTCGTGTGCACCGCAAGGCGGGTCAACTCCTGGAGCGCGGACACTGTGTCGCCCCTGGTGAGAACCTTGAGATGGTCGCTATCCGTGGCGACAACCGAGACGTAGTCGCGGCCGTTCGAGTTCGTGATCTCGAGGTCCCCGTCAAGATCAGCGATGTCAAGAAGCCCCTCGATGTAATCGGCTGCGATGTCTGCCGCGTCTTTTGTCTCTGACATTATTTCTTTCCCTTTCCGCGCTTTGCGCGGTTCTTGCCCTTGGGTTGCTGGCGCTGTGCTGGCTTCACTTCGTCGATTGCTGGTGGCTCGGTGACTATTCCCTTGCGAATGTTCTTCTTTTCCTGACGAGCCTCCCACGCATAGAACGCCTCCGACCCCGCGGTCGGCATGTTGCGGATGACAACGAACTGCTGCCCCATCGTCCAGAAGTTAGACACGAGCCAATACATCATGACGCCGAGTGGAAACGCGAATCCCGAAAAGAGAAACACAAGGGGGAGGATGTACAAAAGGATTTGCTGTTGCTTGTAGGTCGGGCTTTCCTTCATCGCCTTCGACATGTTCTTGGACATGATTTGTTTTTGCGTGATGAACTGCGACACCGTCATAAGAACCACCATGACTGCCGCGGTCCAGATGACAACCCAGTTCCCTCCCGCCGTCGACATCGCCGAGTGCAGCGGGGCCGACCCGAAGATCGTTGCCTCGCCAAAGTTTAGGGCGAGCGCAGGATTCATAAAGCCGATGCCGGCATCCCCGAGTGCGGCATTGTTCAGTGTGGTGAACAGGCCAAAGAAGACGGGCATTTGAAAGAGGAGGGGGAGGCAGGACGAGAACGGTGACGTCCCGTGTTTGCCGTATAACGCCATCGTCTCGCGAGTCATCGCCTCGCGCGAAAACTGATCGCGTTTCCCTTTGTATTTGTCCTGAATTCTTTTGAGGTCCGGAGCTACCTCGAGCATCTTGCGTTGGCTCTTTATTTGGCGAACAAAGAGTGGGATCAGCGCGGCGCGCACGACCAGCACCAAGCCGGTGATGGAAAGGACCCAGGTCCACCCGTCGCTCGGGTTCATCCCCACTTGAGTCAGGACCCAGTGGAAGCCGACCAACAGAGCTTCGATTGCCCAGCGGAAAGGCCAGAGAATCATTCCAAGAATATCGGGCATCATTTTTCTTTCTTCTTCGGGGCTACGAATCCCGAGCGCGAGAGGGGGAAGTTACCGTCCATTCTGGCAGGTACATCGTCTATTCCACCACGTGCCCACGGATTACAGCGCACAATGCGCCACACGGTCATTGCGCCCCCATGGATAACGCCGAACTGTTGCACTGCTCCCAGCCCGTACGCAGAGCAGGTTGGGTGGAATCGACACACGTCTCCGTAGAGCGGGGAGACGGCCATTCGCCACCCACGGATGAATGCGGTCAGAATGTTCCGGGGCAACAGGTAAAGCGACCACGCAATCACGGTCGCCCCCACGCATCGGTTGCATCGTCGATTTCCGATTTCAGCTCAATAAAGCTCGGAACTGAACCCTCACATCGAAACCGAATGATGACGTCGCCGGTGAGGAGACCCTCATCAATAAGTTTTCTCGTGATCGCGCGAGTCCGACGCCGAAGGGTATTTCTCACCACTGCATTGCCACATTTGGCGGTGACGATAACACCCACGCGGACTTGGTTAGAGGGGCGTCGATAAACGATGAGGTGTGCCGTAACTCGCTTGTCACCGCGACGAACTACCTGACGAAAATCGCCGGGCTCAACGATGCGGTTGTGACGGGACAGCACCGTGGAGGATTAAACAGTGATTTCGCTGCGACCCTTGCGGCGGCGGGCGGCAAGAATCGCACGACCGGCACGCGTGCGCATACGCAAACGGAAGCCGTGAACCTTCGCACGACGGCGGTTATTGGGCTGATAGGTACGCTTCGACATTTGTTCTCCTCGGCCAGTGGCCGGCACATTCAGGGTGAGTAATTGCACACAGTAGCGCAACCTCAAAAGAATAGGGCACATCTCGGGGGTAGTCAAACCCGGTAACGCATAGTTTTCCACATTTGCGCCGGGGCTAATTGTGCATGGGTAATTGTGGCTAATATAGTGACTTATCCACAAGCGGGAAAAGTAGATGCCAAACAACAACAACCCTCTCGAAACCCTATGGCGCAACGTCGTCCATGAGGTTTCTCGTAGCGTGGATGTTTCGCCACGAATATTGGCTGTTGTCGAGTCGGCGGTTCCGCAGGGGATCCTTGGCGAAACGTTGTATCTCGAGGTCGACTCCGATTTTGCGCGGGACATGATTGAGCAGCGCGCGCGCGACGAAATCCTGGCTGGGCTCAACACGTTCGCCAACGAGCAGCAGATGGTTACTAATTTCTCCATCGTCGTCAATCCCTCCCTGCGGGAAGCAGACGAAGAGGTGTCGTTCGATAACTCCCCCTCCTACACTCCGATCGGGGCCTCAGTGGTTCCGGGGAACTCCGGTGAGATTCGCCTGAATCCGAAGTACACCTTCGAGAGCTTCGTGATTGGGCCCTCAAACCGATTTGCGCATGCCGCTGCCCTGGCCGTGGCCGAATCTCCAGCGAAGGCATACAATCCGCTTTTTATCTATGGCGGATCCGGCTTAGGTAAGACCCACCTCCTTCATGCGATCAGTCACTACGCCGAGGGGTTGTTCCCCAATATCAAGGTCCGGTACGTCTCGTCCGAAGAGTTCACCAACGACTACATCAACGCACTGGCCCTGAGCCAGATGCAGAGTTTCAATCGACGATATCGAGAGGTGGATTTGTTACTCATCGACGACATCCAGTTTCTCGGAGGAAAAGACGCCACCCAGGACACGTTCTTTCATACCTTCAATACGCTTCACGAGCACGGAAAACAGGTTGTCATTACCAGCGACGTGCCCCCTAAACAGCTGTCCGGTTTTGAGCAACGCATGCGCAGCCGCTTTGGGTGGGGTCTCATCACAGATATCCAGGTTCCCGACTTGGAAACCCGCATAGCTATTCTTCGCAAAAAGGTGACGGCTGAAAATCTGGGTATCGGTGATGATGTTCTCGAATACATTGCGTCGAAGGTGGCCACCAACATTCGTGAACTAGAGGGCACGCTAATCCGGGTGACAGCTTTCGCAAGCCTGAATCGTGTACCAATAGATCTGCCTCTTGTTCAAACCATTTTGAAAGACTTGATCACGCTCGAAGAGGGCGACGTTTCTCCCACCGACATCATCGAACACGTCGCTCGATACTTCGAGCTGTCGCTCGACGAGCTATATGGAAATTCTCGTGCCGCGGCGATTGCTCAAGCCAGGCAGATAGCGATGTACTTGTGTCGCGAACTGACATCTTTATCTTTGCCAAAAATTGGGCAGCTCATCGGTAGAGATCACACCACCGTGATGTACGCGAACAACAAAATCGCTGAGTTGATGAAAGAGCGCCGGTCGGTGTACAACCAGGTGACGGACCTCACACACATCATTAAACAATCGTCGAGGTAGTTCTGCGGCATTCTCCTGACACCTCTGTGCATAGGTGTGTATATTCCCCAACAACTCAACAAAGTCTTGGGATAACTATTTTTATGAAAAGGCGGTACTGCTCTTGGTCCGACGATGTCAACAGTTTGCTGACAACTTCCACCGGTGTAGTTCCGCTACAGGCATGACTAACAAGCAAGTTATCCACATATCCACCGGTGTTAAGACGATTACGGTACTTAATGAAAACGACTGGAGATCGATAACCAAACCGCTTTTAACCCGTCGTCCGTGTGTGACACAATAAGAAACCAAACATATGTCGAGAGGTGCGTCGTGAAATTTCAAGCCAACAAGGATGTCCTGTCACAGGCCGTCATTTTTGTGACAAAGCTGCTCACTTCAAAGAACACCAACCCGACCCTCGCCGGGGTCCGCATCGATGTGACTGACGACGGCGTCACTTTTGCGTCGTTTGACCATGATGTTTCAACACGCACCACAATCGAGGGTGATGTCAGCGCTGCAGGATCGGTGCTCGTTTCGGGAAAACTACTCGCCGATATCGTTACGCGCCTTCCCGGAGACACCGTTACGGTTTCACTCCACGAAACCAAGCTGATCGTCGCATCCGGTACAGCCAAGTTCAATATGTCGGTTATGCCACTCAATGAATATCCGAACCTTCCAGAGATTCCAGCAGCGATTGGTAGTTTCGACGGAGAGCAACTGGCCGAGGCAATCGCGCAGGTCGGCGTCGCGGCCCTCAAGGATGACGGCCAGCCAGCGATTATGAATATTTCTGTAGAACTTTCTTCTGAGACGATTTCGTTCACCGCGACGGACCGTTACCGAATCGCGTCGCGTGACGTCAAGTGGGCAGCGACCGGAATCACCGAACCAACACAGATCCTCGTGCCAGCACGGGTCCTTATTGAAGCAGGAAAAATGTTTCAGGCTGAGCAAACAGTGACGATGTCTCTCCTCTCTGGCGGAGACCGCGAACTCGTTGCTATTTCGGCCGGCAACCGGGTCGTGACGTCGTCGTTGGCGAAAGGGTCGTTTCCCAAGGTTCGCGGATTGCTCGACGAAAAGGGTGGCGGAGCCGCCTACGCGATCGTATTGTCATCTGACCTGATTGATGCGACTCGGCGTGTGTCGCTCGTGCTCGAACGAGATGGCGCCATCAAATACTCGTTCTCTAAAGACGGGGTGCTCCTGGAAACCAGCGCGGCGGAAACTGCCAGTGCCCAAGAAACCGTGGATGCCCATCTCGTCGGTGATGACGTCTTTGTGTGGCTCAAACCACGACTGGTGATCGACGGGGTCGCGGGCGCACACAGTGAATTTGTGCGGTTAGGGTTCACGCCGTCTTCCGACCCAGTTAAGGCAGGCCCCGTTCTCTTTACTGCCCACTCATCCAAGGATTCGGACGCGATCGAACAGGCTTACCGTTACCTCATGCAACCGAACCTACTCAATCGCTAGGCCATGAGAATCATCTCCGCTGAACTTATCGGTTGGCGGAACTACGAGCACCAGTCGCTTGAGTTCGAGAGTTCACCGACGCTCCTCGTCGGGCCCAATGGTCAGGGAAAAACCAACTTTGTTGAGGCGCTGATTTATTCGACCACGGGGCACTCGCACCGCACGGCGAGCGATGCGATTCTTGTGAAGAGCGGTTCGTCCGAAGCAATTATTCGGATGACTGTCCAGCACGACACACGTCGCCTCACCGTCGATTTGCGCGTGACGGGTTCTGGCGCGAACACCATTCGCGTGAATGGGACAGTGACGAAACGGCGCGAGCTTGCGCGGCTGTTACCACTCGTAGCGTTTGCGCCGGAAGACATGGACCTCGTGCGAGGTGAACCCGAGCACCGACGAATGTTTCTCAATGACCTCGTGGCGGAGGTATCGTCAGCACTGGCGGGCGACATTGCCGATTACGATCGCGTTCTGCGACAGCGAAACACCCTCCTGAAATCTCTTCGCTCTACGCCAGCGGCTCCACCTGAAACCCTTCACACCTGGACGGATGCCCTCGTTGGTCTTGCCACGCGAATAATGGTGGCACGACGGCACCTCATTAATGATTTGTCTCCCCGCCTGAGCGCGCACTATAAGGCGATTGCCTCGTCGGCCGACTCTGCAATGGTCACCATGTCTGAGTCAATCCCCGACAACACGGCTGAGCCGGATATCGCCGATACCCTGCGGACGTTGTTCCACGTGAAACAAAGGGACGAGATCGATCGCGGGTCTACTCTTTTCGGTCCACATCGCGACGACATGTTGATCGTCCTTAATGACCTGCCTGCCCGAACCCACTCCAGCCAGGGGGAAGCGTGGTCGTGCGCGTTGTCGTTGCGCTTGGCCCAGGTGGATATCGTTCGCCGCGGGTCGATTGCTGGAGACCCGGTCGTGGTGCTCGACGATGTCTTCTCCGAACTTGACGCGGGCCGTCGGGACAGGCTCGGTGAACACCTTTCAGGAATAGAGCATGTCATTATCACCGCCGCCGATGTCGCAACAATCCCTGCGTCCCTTGTCGGCCGACAACACACCGTTCTTGGCGGGAGGATTGATGCCTGAATCACCGGTCAACCCAAACGAGGCCATCCGCTTTTTTGGACACTTGGTCGAAGTTTTCTCTGGACGCAAACGCCGCCACAACTCGCTCGTTACCGAGCAAAAGGGCTCCCTCCCGTTCGAGAAGGGACGGGATCCGAGGTCAATCGGTTCGATTGTGTCTCGAACAATTACCGAACGTGGTTGGGCTCCATTCTTGTCGCGCGAATCCGTGATCGACCAATGGGAAGCCATCGTCGGTGTCGATGTCGCGGCTCACACCGTTCCCGAGATTGACGAGGACCTCGTCACCGTCCGATGTGACTCCTCGGCCTGGGCGACAAACCTTCGGTTAATGCGACACGAGATTCTCGCAGAAATACTTGCCAGATTCCCAGATTCGGGTATTGAGAAAATCTCTGTCGTTGGGCCTGGTGTCCCCAACAAAATTAGGGGTCCTCGTAGCGTGAAATGGCGCGGTCCGCGAGACACTTACGGATAAGCCACATGATTTGGCAATGCACGCGAAAGAGGCGCGCACAGGCGCGAATTTCCGTTTTGCGGGGGCCTTTCGCGGTAGACTAGAACCCACAGGATGGGCCTCACGGGGTGCCACAGAGGAGTTCTAATGGCCGAGCCGAAACCGAAGGCAAATCTCAATGATTACGGAGCCGAGAATATCCAAGTTCTCGAGGGCCTCGAAGCCGTGCGCAAGCGTCCTGGAATGTACATCGGGTCGACAGGGGAACGCGGTCTGCACCACCTCGTCTACGAAATCGTCGACAATTCTGTCGATGAAGCTCTAGCCGGTCATTGTTCCCTCATCCAGATCACGATTCTTCCAGATGGTGCTATTCGCTGTATCGATAACGGGCGTGGCATTCCGGTTGATATGCACCCGACCGAAGGAAAATCGACGGTCGAGGTGGTTCTCACAATCCTTCACGCCGGCGGAAAATTTGGCGGCGGCGGATACGCCGTCTCGGGCGGACTTCACGGCGTTGGCTCTTCGGTGGTGAACGCCCTCTCAAGCCGCCTCGACGTTGCTGTTAGCCGGCAGGGAAATGTATATACCCAAACGTTCCACGACGGAGTACCGGTCAAGCCCCTCAAAAAAGGTGGAGCAACCGACTCGACGGGCACAACAATCACTTTTTGGCCTAACGCCGAAATTTTCGAAACGACCGATTTCGATTACGAGACTCTTCGAACCCGATTCCAACAGATGGCGTTTCTCAACAAGGGCCTTCGAATCGACTTGACCGACGAACGTGCATCGGACCGACACGACTCATTTTGTTATGAACGAGGTCTCATGGACTACGTGGAGTATCTCAACTCCGCGAAAAAAATCGAGGTCATTCACCCAGAAATCATCGGACTGGAGTCCGAAGACAAGGCCCGGACAATTTCGCTGGAACTTGCGATGCAATGGACGAATGCGTACTCCGAGAGCATCCATACCTATGCCAACACGATCAACACCCACGAGGGTGGAACTCACGAAGAGGGCTTCCGCGCCGCATTGACGACACTGATCAATAAGTACGCGCGGGACAAGGGAATTCTCAAGGAAAAGGACGAGAACCTGTCGGGCGAAGATGTGCGCGAAGGATTGACAGCGGTCATCTCGGTCAAACTCGCCGAACCGCAGTTCGAAGGCCAGACGAAGACCAAGCTGGGCAACACCGAGGCCAAGTCGTTTGTCCAGAAAGCGGTCGGCGACAAGCTGGGCGACTGGTTCGATAGCCACCCGGCCGAGGCGAAGGAAATCATTCGAAAGGCAATTCAAGCTTCTGCCGCCCGCATCGCAGCCCGAAAGGCACGGGAACAAACCCGCCGAAAGGGACTGCTTGAGTCTGGCGGAATGCCGGGCAAGCTGAAGGACTGCCAATCCAAAGATCCATCGCTTTCCGAGATCTTCATTGTTGAGGGCGACAGCGCGGGGGGCTCAGCCGTCCAGGGCCGTAACCCAGAGACTCAAGCAATTTTGCCGCTCCGCGGAAAAATCCTCAACGTCGAAAAAACGCGGCTTGATCGCGCCCTCGGTAACGCGGAAATCCAGGGGATGATCACGGCTTTCGGTGCGGGTATCGATACAGAGTTCTCATTGGAAAAAGTCCGGTATCACAAAATCGTGCTGATGGCCGATGCCGACGTTGATGGTCAACACATCACCACCCTCTTGCTCACCGTTTTGTTCCGGTACATGCGCCCCTTGATTGATGCAGGGTTTGTGTACCTCGCACAGCCACCGCTGTATCGACTGAAGTGGAGCAACCATGCGCACGAGTACGTCTATTCCGATCGCGAACGTGACGCTCGCATCGAGTCCGGAACAGGCGCCGGCCAAAAACTGCCGAAAGAGAACGGAATCCAGCGTTACAAGGGTCTTGGAGAAATGAACCATCAAGAACTGTGGGACACCACGATGAATCCGGATTCGCGAACGCTGTTGCGGGTCACTTTGAGTGACGCCGCTATCGCTGACACTGTTTTCTCGACGCTCATGGGCGAAGACGTCGGTGCGCGACGCACATTTATCCAGCAAAACGCCAAGGATGTTCGATTCCTCGACATCTAGGAATCGACTGATAAGGACACCGCGACATGACCGACGAGCCAAAAGAACGTATCGAACCAGTCGATCTCCAGATGGAGATGCAGCGTTCGTATCTTGATTATGCGATGAGCGTTATTGTCGGACGAGCGTTGCCTGACGTCCGCGACGGTCTCAAACCGGTCCACCGACGAGTGATCTACGCGATGTTCGACGGTGGCTACCGACCGGACAAGTCGTTTTCGAAGTGCTCCCGTGTTGTTGGTGATGTCATGGGCCAATTCCACCCCCACGGAGACACGGCAATTTATGATGCGTTGGTTCGGCTTGTTCAACCGTGGAGCCTCCGATATCCACTCGCATCGGGACAAGGTAACTTTGGCTCTCCCGGAAACGATGGCGCGGCCGCACCTCGATACACCGAGACTCGAATGGCGCAGCTCGCGATGGAAATGGTTCGTGATATCGACGAGAACACTGTTGATTTTCAGGACAACTATGATGGGCAGACCAAAGAACCATCGGTTCTACCGAGCCGTTTCCCCAACCTGCTGGTCAATGGATCGGTCGGTATCGCAGTGGGTATGGCGACCAACATTCCGCCGCACAACCTTCGCGAAGTCAGTGAGGCTGCACTCTGGCACCTCGCCAATCCCACCGCATCACGCGACGAACTGCTCGACGCGATTCTTCAACGGGTTAAGGGACCGGACTTTCCGACCGGTGCGTTAATTGTTGGGACCACGGGAATCGATGAGGCTTACCGAACCGGGCATGGATCGATCACCATGCGCGCAGTCGTCGAAACTGAAGAAATCCACGGTCGCACCTGTCTGGTAATCACCGAACTCCCGTATCAGGTCAACCCCGACAATCTGGCGATGAAGATCGCCGACCTTGTCAAGGAGAACAAACTCCAGGGAATCGCGGATATTCGCGACGAATCGAGCGGGCGCACCGGTCAACGACTCGTTATCGTCCTCAAGCGCGATGCCGTGGCCAAGGTCGTGCTCAACAATCTTTACCGGCAGACCCAATTGCAAGATAACTTCGGCGCGAACATGCTCGCGATCGTGGACGGAGTTCCTCGAACCCTCCCCATCGACCAATTCATCACGTATTGGGTCGAACACCAAGTCAGTGTCATTGTGCGCCGCACCCAGTTCCGTCTTGATAAGGCCGAGGCAGACGCTCACATTCTGCGCGGTTACTTGAAGGCCCTCGACGCTCTCGATGCGGTCATCGCGTTGATCCGCAAATCGCCCACAGTGGACGAAGCAAAAGAAGGGCTGATCAAACTTCTTGCGCTGGACGAAATCCAGGCGATGGCTATCCTCAACCTGCAACTTCGACGACTCGCCGCGCTCGAGCGCCAGAAGATCATGGATCAGGCTGCGGAAATTGAATTGCAGATCGCAGAGTTCACGCGAATCCTCGCGGACGAAGAGGTTCAGCGCGGAATCATCAGCTTTGAGCTGACCCAAATTGTCGAGAAATATGGCGATGACCGGCGCACGGCGATTGTTCCGAGCGAGGGCGACTTGCGTAACGAAGACCTCATTCCAGAGGAAGAAATCGTCGTCACGGTTACTCGTGATGGTTACGTCAAGCGCACGCGAAGTGACAACTATCGCTCTCAAAACCGCGGCGGCAAGGGAATCAAGGGCGCGAAACTGCGCGCCGACGACGTCGTACAACACTTCCTCGTCACGACCACACACCACTGGCTCTTGTTCTTCACGGACAAGGGCCGCGTGTATCGCGCGAAAGGATTCGAGGTCACCGAGGCCGCGCGTGACGCTAAAGGTCAGCACATCGCCAACCTGCTCGCGCTCTTGCCCGGAGAATCGGTCGCACAAATACTCGACGTCCGAAACTATGCGGCCGCGGAATATCTTGTTCTCGCAACCGGAAAGGGACTGGTCAAAAAGTCGAAACTCACCGACTATGACACCAACCGAACGGGCGGGGTCTTTGCCATCGATCTCGCGGTGGAAAAGGCCAAGGACGGTAAACCCATTCTCAATGACGAGGGCCAACCGACGTATCTCGACGCAGTGGTGTCTGCGATGTTGGTCAATTCCGACAGCGAGATTTTGCTCGTATCCAAAGCGGGAATGTCGCTTCGCTTCGTGGCCAACGACGCCAGCCTGCGCCCAACCGGTCGAAAGACGGCGGGCGTCAAGGGGCTCTCACTTCGCACCGGTGACGAATTGCTTTCGGCGGCGGTTGTTTCTGACGTCGGATACGTTTTTGTCGTCACCGAGAGCGGGTTCGCGAAACGCACCGAGGTGAGCCAATACCGTGTTCAAAACCGCGGCGGAATCGGCATCAAGGTCGCGAAACTGACGGACGAGCGCGGTGGATTAACCGGGGGCCTCATCGTTGATGACGGTGACGAGGTCCTTGTCATCATGGAAGGTGGAAAGGTCGTGCGTTCGAGTGTCGATGGCGTTCCCGCCAAGGGTCGGGACACCATGGGCGTTGTGTTCGCCCGCCCCGACGAGGGAGATCGAATACTCGCAATCGCTCGGAACGTCGAGCGTAATCTAGACTCGATAACAGAAATAGATTCGCCGGAACCGGAGGAATCAGACATGACAGAAATGGAAGACACCGACCATGAGTAGAGAATCCGCAGAAAAGCAGGTTCGGCTTCGCCTCGTTCACATTGATTTTTGGTCGGCGACAAGAAACTCTTTCATCGTGTCACTGACGCTTTCGCTGGTCTTTGCCGTGGTCAACATTCTGGGGTGGCTTATTTTTACGGTTCTCGGCGTTGTCGACACCTTGAATGGCATCGTGAGCTCGATTGTCGGAATTGATTTCATGGGGCTCACCAATCTCATGTCGTTCCCGTCGGTCATCGTCTTCACCCTGATCCAGGTCATCGCGAGCATAGTGTGTGGAACCGCTATCGGAGCGTTCGCCGCCTTGGGGTTCAACTTCATCGCCCGCATCACTGGCGGAATACGGGTCGCATTCACCAACGACTGAGCCGGGGAAACCACCAATTCGATTTTTCGGCTCGACCGAAGTGCGATAGGCTCGGACAGGTTTGGGGGCTATAGCTCAGGTGGTTAGAGCGCTTCGCTGATAACGAAGAGGTCCCAGGTTCAAGTCCTGGTAGCCCCACACGGTTTCCCGAAACCGCAAAAAACGGGGACTTAGCTCAATTGGTAGAGCGCCTGCTTTGCAAGCAGGAGGTCAGGGGTTCGATTCCCCTAGTCTCCACGAATAAGATTTCTCCCTTCGATTTTGAGGGGAGATTTCTTTTTATGTGCAGCAAGCAAATCACAATTCAATTTCTAGCTGCTTCGCAATCTTCTTGCATCGGTTTTGAATTGATTTTGCACCAGTCTTATTAGCCTTCCTAATTCTTGGAATGAAATCCTGAAGTAACGCCTGATCGGTTTCGGCAAAATCGGCAGCAGCTTGAAAACCGTAATAACCAACGATTTTGCTTTTGTCAGTTTCAGCCCATTCCATCATTACTTCATAAGCTCTTTTCTTTTGAGCTTTGGTTAGGTCGAGATGAACTAAAAGTTGTGGGATGTGCCAACGCACTTCTTGCTGGGTATAGAGCTCAAGATTCTTCAAAAGGTCTTTTGTAAAAGGCTTCACAGACTCAGGTTTCTGCTCGGCAACCCTCATAGCAACGTAGCTGGCCCTCATGGCAACAACTGGATCCTCATCAAGAAAGAGTTTGTACACATCGGCTAGACCAGACGGAGCCTTGAGTAGTTTCTGTATCACTTGGTCTGCATCGCCAACGGAGGTTCTTGTCCCCCCAGAAAGAGTGTCCCTAACTCCAGCCACGGAAACAACCCCCAACGCTTTGAACTCAGAACTATAAATTTCCTCCAAAATATAGTCTGAAAAACAGTCTGATAATGCAAATCAACCCTCTATAAGCCCCGTCATTGCTGGGCACGTGAATACCCCTAGTCTCCACGAAGTAGATTCCCCCCTGTTTTTACAGGGGGGATTTCTATTTCTCAGTCAACATAGTCTGATTTATAGTCTGAGAAATGACCACCCAAGTCACGTGCCAAATGCCCATCGCAGATGTACTTGGCGTGTCAAGGCCAACAACTCATAAAGTGTTTTCAAATCAAGGTGAAGTTTTCTCTTCACAAACATCTCAACCAAACTATACAAAGCTAAGATTTTCAATATGACTTTTGACGCACTCAATAATGCCGACCCAGGGATTGTAAAACTTAGTCGGGATTACTTTGACCTTATGCACCATCAAAACATGGAAACGTTTGATCGTGTTTTTCACCCAGAGTCAGTTCTTTACGGGGTATCTGATAACAAACTCAATATTCGTCCTTGTGCCGTCTATCGCCAGGCCATGCTCGACAGGACTTCTCCAGCGGACCTGGGGAACGCCAGGAGAGATTTGGTTCTGAGTTTTGACCAGATTTCACCAACTCTCGCCTTGTTAAAAATGCAGCTAGAGATGTTTGGTGGGGTAATGCAGGACTACTTGAACATTGTCTACCTAGATGGCCAATGGTGGGTAATGGCCAAAATGTGGGAAAAGGTTGCTGACGCTGAGCAGTAGCGTCAGGAAATAAAAGGCCCCGTCCCATCGGACCAAGACTTACAGAAAAAAATAGTCTGATTTATAGTCTGAAAATACAATTAGGACCTCTATAACCCTCGTCTTTACTAGGCACGTCAATACCCCTAGTCTCCACAACGTAGAATGCACCAGTGAGCACATCCCCGCGGTTCCTGAGACGGTTCAATGAGATGCTTGAGCACTGGGGTGAACGGATTACGTCAGTGGTAGGAACGATGTGGGCCGCGATTGCCTTCACCGTCCTCGCGATCATCTCCCTTCCGGCAGCGCTCGCTACGGGCGACCTCGTTATCATCGTCGCCTGGGTTGCACAGACCTTTCTGCAACTGGTGTTGCTTCCCATCATCATGGTCGGACAAAACGTTCAGTCTCGTAAGACCGAGCGCCGCGACAACGAAACCCATTCAGCGGTGATGGCAGCACATCGTGAAACCCAACAGATTCTTGCGGAGATACACGCCGCGAGATCTTCGCGGACGAAATAGTTTCGACGCACTGTGTCATCGCGCGCACTTGTCTTGTTCCTGGCCGTCGGGGTTGCCTGGGGAATTCCCTACTATTTCATTGCAATCGCTATCGAGTCGTTTAGTACCCCCAGTATCGTGTGGCTGCGTGTCACTCTCGGTGCGCTTGTGCTTTTGCCGATCGTGATTTACCGGGGTGAGTTCCGCGCCACGCTCCGGAATTGGCGCGGCGTTCTGCTATTTGCCACACTCGAAATGGTCGGGCCGTGGTGGCTCATCACGGAAGCGGAACGGTCGATTGCGAGCAGCTTCGCCGGGCTCATGATGACAACGATTCCGTTCATCGCCGCATTCATAACAGGCACTTTCCTCGGAGACCGTGCGGCCCGTCACCCCGCCACTATCGCGGGGTTGATACTCGGGTTCCTCGGAGTTTTCACCCTCGTCGGAATCGACGCGTTTAGTGGAGTCATCGACATCGTCCCGGTTGGAATGTTGGCGGCCTCGGCCATCTGCTACGCCATCGCACCGATCGTGGCGGGACGAACTATGCCGCACGTCTCTGGCTTGTCACTGAGCGCAATCGCATTGGCGATGGTTTCGCTGATTTATGCGCCCTTCGCGTTCGTGACACTCCCACACGATGTTGCCCTCAACCCACCCATCGAGGCATGGGTCGCCATCATCGTGCTCGGTGTCATCAGTTCGGCGATCGCTTTCGTTTTGTTTTTCGCGTTGATCAAACACGTGGGCCCCCGCCGCTCGACACTCATCACTTATATCAATCTGTTGGTGGCAACGCTTTTGGGAATCGTCTTCCTGAACGAGCCGGTTACGACGGGAATACTCATCGGTCTACCGTTGGTCGTTGCCGGGTCGTATTTGGCGGGACGGGATCGTCCACCTAAAACCCTTGACGTAAACAGTGCGGTGTAGAGGGGGTCGGCGTCGACCCGGACACCCCGCCGCTAGGACGGTGGCTACTTCACCCGCGGCAGTCGAACAGTGGCCACAACCCCTGATCCGCCTCGGCCTGGCGCGAGTGTTGCCGTCCCGCCGCTCAGTTCAACAAGGTGTTTGACGATTGCGAGACCAAGGCCACTTCCGTCCTTGGTTGAGTCCGCACGCCAGAAGCGGTCGAAGGCGCGATTGCACTGATCCACGGTCATTCCGGTTCCGGAATCGATGACGGCCAATTCGATTTCGTCCGTGAGTTCGCGAACCCGAACCACTACAGCCGTCCCTTTGGGGGAATGACCAATCGCGTTGTCCACGAGATTGTCGACAATCTGATCTGGTGCGCTGGACAGCGCGGACCCGACGGCATGCGGGGGGCCATCGAACGCGATGGTGACGCCGCGCTCTTCGGCAAGCGCCCTCCAATTTTCGACGCGGTCCTGAGCCAAAACCGCGATGTCGACTTGCACAACGTCGTGAGAACCACCCTCTGACCGAGCGATGGCAAGAAGTCCCTCCACAATGGACGTGAGTCGTTCGACTTCCACCTCTGCGTCACCCAGACGCTCGTCCGCGGCAACGGGGTCTAGTAAAAGTGCTTCACGCGTCCGTTCGATTCGCAACAACAGGGCCGTGAGTGGTGTGCGCAACTGATGAGAGGCATCGGACGCAAAGGCGCGTTGCTGTCGGATTAGCGAATCCAGTTTTGTCGCCATGGAATTGAACGCAACCGCCAGAGATCGAATCTCATGCGGGCCAGAGTCTTCGGGGAGTCGACCCGAAAAGTCACCGAGTGCCAGCGCGTTCACTTGGGACTCAACGCGTCGCAGCGGGCGAGTGACCAACCCCGAAACGATAAAGGACAGCACTGCGGCGAGCAGAAGAGACCCGCCGGCCACCCACCACAAGATTGCGGTCTTGTCCGCGATCGCGCGGTCGATTTCACCGTGGAGGAAGGACAGCCGCACCGCACCGTAGATGGACGAACCGTTGATGATTGGCACAGAAACGTAGACAAGATTGGACTGGAGGGTGTCGGACCAACGCTCACCCGACGTGACATTTCCCACAAGCGCACTCGCTATCTCTGGGCGATTTGAATAATCGGTCCCCAGCGCAAGCTCGGTCGGATCACTCGTGAGCACACCGATACCGGCGGCATCGACGACAATCACTTGGGTGTTGCCGGCGGTCGCATATTTGTTGACCAGCACCGCGAGCGTGGGGTCAAGGCCACCAGGGGTCTCGAGCAGTCTCTCTACTCGACCTCCCAGAATAAAGGCGTCTCGCTCATATTCGGTGATGATGCGCTCTTGTTCCGACGCAGAGACGTAACCAACTACAGCCGCGCCCTGGGCCGCGAGAAGTAAGAAACTGACACCCACAATCGACGCGAGAAAGATGCGCCTCACGACACAACCCTCAACGTAAAGCCGACGCCACGCACTGATTCGACCCATTCGGCATTGCCGAGTTTTTTGCGAATGCTTGCGACATGAGCGTCCAACGTTTTCGTCGTTCCGTACCACGTCGTCTGCCACACGTCGCGCAGAATTTCGGCTCGACGAAACACCGTGCCGGGTTCGCGCGCAAGATAAGCAAGCAGGTCAAACTCTTTCGGGGTGAAAGCGACGGATTTCTCGCCAACGCTCACAGTTCGAGATTTCGTGTCGATGACGAGAACGCCGACCACGATGTGTGTTACCGGTGCAACTGTTCCGCTGGCGCGTCGCATCACTGCGTGAATCCGCGCGACGAGCTCTTTGATACCGAAGGGCTTGACAACATAGTCGTCTGCACCCATGTCGAGAACCGTTACACGATCCATTTCGGTTTCGCGAGCACTCGCCACGATGATGGGCACATGCGAGAAGGTTCGAATCTGGCGGCACACTTCGGTTCCGTCCATGTCCGGGAGCCCGAGGTCGAGAATCACAGTGTTGATTCCGCCACCTCGAACTTTTGCGATGGCCTCACTTCCGAGAACCACGTGTGTCACCTTGTATCCGTTGTCGCGTAGTCCGTCGACGAGCGCGTCCGCGATCGCTCGATCGTCTTCTACCAGCAAAATCGTCATGCTTAGAGAGTGCCACGATTCAGAGCACTTGTGACTGTACCTCGCGAAAACCTTGGACGTTTCTTTACTAAAGTACGTTGTTCGCTCCGCGCCAAGACGAGAAACTGAGGACATGAACATACAAGGCCCCCTCCTCCTTCTCGGCATGACCGCAACCACTGGTGTCGGACTCGGCACTGTAGCGGTGAACTCCGGAGCGATTGATATCGACGACGTTTCGGGACTCCTCGCTGACACCACCAACGCGGTTTCAGGTCCGTTAGCAGGAGCGGCTAACCCTTTTGGACCAGCCGCATCCCCGGGCTCGCCCCAGATTACGGCTTCTGGATTGGTTCCAGCGCCCGACACATCGCTCGCTCAAGTCGCTATCGACGGCGCAACGGACGGATCGATCACTTCTCAGGACCCCGGAACAACGGATGCGTCGTGGGGAACCAACTCGGGAACTTCTCACGGCACGAGTTCAGGCTCAACCGGAGGGTCGTCTGGATCGAATTCGGGCTCAAACTCAGGTAACAACTCGGGAGCGTCGAACGGAACGAACTCTGGAACGTCGCACGGCACGAGTTCTGGTTCGACCGGTGGCTCGTATGGCGAGGACGAAGACGATGATCGTGACGATGATCGTGACGAAGACGAAGACGAAGACGATGACGAAGACGATGATCGTGACGAGGACGAAGGGGACGACGACTAATGGCTCACTTTATTGCTACTAAGGCACGAATCCTCGTAACTGTTGCCACCGCGGGAGCAATGTTCGCGGGAGTCGCAGGGCTTCAGGCCCAAGCTCAGGAAGAGACGGCGCTGGCAGAAGCGGCGGAATCCGCATCAACCGCCGCCGCATCAACCGCCGCCGCACCAACGCCGACCGCCACCATCGCGAAGAAAAAGAAAAAGAAGCCGGCGGCGCCAGCCGTTGTGACACCGGCTCCTGCCGCTCCAGTGAAAGCGGCACCTGTCCCGCAAAAGAAGCCGAAGCCAACTAGTCACGGCAGTTCTAGTGGCTCTAAGTAAACGGCCATACTCCTCGATTGCTGCTGACGCCATTCGGGCCGCTCAAGGTGAAGCCGGGGCACACACCGTCACACGCACATTTTTCACGATGGGAACCGTCGCCAACTTAGTCCTCGTTGGCGGCACAGAGGACATGCTCGATGACCTCGTCCGGAACGCCGACTTTTTGCAGTCCCTGTGGAGTCGATTCTTGCCTGAATCAGACATTACGAGGCTAAATAATGCTGAGGGCGCTCCGGTTACCGTTAATCCGTTGACCGCAAAACTCGTGAGCGAGATGTTGGCGGCCCGCGCTGTCACCGACGGCGAATACGACCCAACAATATTGCCCAAACTGTTGGCGGAGGGCTATGCGGCATCTCGCGTGAATCCCTCAAACATCACTGTTCTACCCGCCAGTGCGCGTTGGCCTGTCGAGATGACGGGTACAACGATCCAAGACAACATCGTCACACTCCCAATTGGAGTCACTCTTGATTCTGGCGGTATCGGTAAGGGAATCGCCGCCGATCTCCTTGCTTCAATGGCGTTAGAACGAGGCGCTCTGGGGGTCCTTGCCGAAATCGGTGGTGATGTTCGAATTGGGGGAACACCGCCAGACGGCGGTCACTGGCGAATCGACATTGAAGATCCGTATGTCGAATCACGATCAATCGCTCGGGTCAACCTGATCGACGGCGCTGTCGCGACGTCAAGTACGCTCAAGCGAACGTGGGATAACGACGGCCGCACGGCGAACCACCTCATCGACGTTCACACCGGCCAATCGATGGCGTCCAACGTTGTCACGGTCTCGGTTGTTGCGGTGTCAGCGGGAATTGCGGAAGTGATCACGAAGGCTGGATTTACGCGACGAGACTTTCTGACGTGGGTGCCGAGCCTCGGGGCGGCGGCTTTCATCATCTATCGTGATGGTACAACGGCACAGACGGTCAACTGGAAGGACTATTCGTGAACGACCCACACATCTGGTGGTACGTCTCTCGCGTGAGTGCACTCACGGCGTGGGGCCTCATGTCGTTTTCGCTCGTGTGGGGCGTCTTGCTTTCAAGCCGAGTTTTTCGCGGTCTTGACAACCCGGCGTGGTTAAAAGATCTCCACAAATACCTCAGCACCCTCACGGTTTTACTTGCAAGCGTCCACACGCTCTCTCTCACACTGGACCCGTATGTCCAATTTGATGCCGCGGACCTTTTCATTCCGGGCGTCGCGACGTACGAGGGAGCGACAGAGCTCATCAATCTTGCGCTTGCGGTCGGCGTCGTCGCGATGTGGGTGATGTCTGTCGTCTACCTCACCTCACTCGTGATGGACAAGTTGCCGCGCGCGTTGTGGAAAGCAATCCACTATGCGTCCTATTTCGTTTTCTTTGCCATTGGTATCCACGCGGCATTTTCGGGTTCCGATGTCGGGTCATGGTGGTACGCGGCAGTGTCGATCTTTGTGATCTCGATGGCCATGATTGCGCTCATGATTCGTTTTGTCGTGATCGCACTGCGCGAACGGCGTGCGGTGACTGATGCGAAAGTGTCTGCGCTGCGAATCGCCGCGCAAGCCGAACGCGACGCTCTGGTCCTCGAAAACCCAGATGAAGACAGTCGTGACAAGCGAACAATGGTGGTGCAAAAAGTCACGCGTCAAGCGAAGGACATTCTCGGAATTCGGCTCATCCCGGTTGGTGGTGGGCGAACCGCGTGGTGGGATGCAGGATCGCACATCACCCTTCACCTTCCCAACGGCATGGAACGCCAGTATTCACTCTGCGGCGACAGCACCGATCGCACGGGGTATGACATTGCTGTCCTCGACACTCACGGGCCAGAGGGTGGTTCAACCTGGATACACAACAACGTCAAAGCGGGAACTGTCATCACCGTCAGCGGCCCACGCAATCACTTCCCGCTGGTCCCGGCTCGAACCTATTTGTTCATTGCCGGCGGAATCGGAATCACCCCGATCCGCGCCATGATTGAATCGCTCCCTGCAAAACGAGACTGGCGCTTGTTGTATTTGGGCAAGAACAAGGATGGGATGGCCTTCGCCGACGAAGTGGTTTCCGAATACGGAAAACGCGTAACACTTCATGAATCTGACACCGCGGGTCGTTTCGACCTGTCGGGGTTGTTGGAATCAACCACCGCAGATGTCTATTGTTGTGGCCCTGAAACGCTGATGTCTGAAATCGAACAACGGGTCGAACGTAGTCGTGCCCATGTTGAGCGCTTCAATCCGGTCCTCCGCGAAATTGAAGGCGGAGCAAAGCCTTTTGTTGTGCGACTCGCATCGACGGGCCGAAAAGTCAACGTCGCTGCGGATGTCTCGATCGCCGATGCGCTCGCAAAAGCGGGCGTCCCCATCGATACGTCGTGCGGCAAAGGGGTTTGTGGAACGTGCGAAACGCGGATCGTTGATGGAAGGCCGAGTCACCTCGATAGCGTGATGCCTGACGCGGACAAAAACAAGTTAGGAGTCATGTACCCCTGCGTGTCACGCGCGGAGGGTGCCGAAATTACGCTCGACGCCTAGTCGACATCGAATTCACCGTCGACCCAGGCGTTGTCATCGGTTCGCAGTAACTGCCACGCGACGTACGCGACACCAGCGACAATAGCCACCGCAAGCCCCGCGGCAATAAAGCCACCAATCCCTGATTTCTTGGGCGCGAGCGGCGTTTTCTGAATGATCTTCCGGCCCGTAAGTTGACTCAAACCGCCAAGTAACCGTCCCGCGGACGCAAGGACGTCTCGCTGACGACCGAATGCATATTTTTCGGCATCGCGAAGCATGGCGCGTTCTCGCGAATATGACCGGGCCATTGTTACTCCTTCGACCTTTACATTATGACTCACTAGTGGCTCGAGCGCACATCGAGACGAGGCAGAATAGTCACATGTCAATTCACACACAGACCGCAACAATCCACACCAATCACGGGGATATCCGAATCAATCTTTTCGGCAACCATGCGCCGAAAACGGTCGAGAACTTTGTCGGTCTCGCCAATGGAACCAAGGAATGGACGCACCCCCAGTCAGGGGAAAAAATGACTACGCCGCTCTACAACGGTGTAGTTTTCCACCGAATAATTCCGGGCTTCATGATTCAGGGTGGCGATCCTCTCGGGAAGGGTTTTGGTGGCCCCGGCTACCAGTTTGGCGATGAGATTCACCCTGAGCTCAACTTCAGCAAACCCTTTATCGTGGCGATGGCTAACTCTGGCCCCGGCACAAACGGATCGCAATTTTTTATTACCACCGCACCAACACCGTGGTTGCAGGCAAAACATACGATTTTTGGCGAGGTTTCGGATGACGAGTCCCGCGCAATTGTGACTGCCATCGAATCGGTCGCGACCGGGGCGAATGACCAGCCGATTGAGCCCGTCGTTATGTCTCGCATCACGGTCGCGTGACAAACCAACTGTGGTCGAGTATTCGACGAAGTAGAACGCCGGCCACCTTCGCGCTGTTGGGCGCTATCGCGCTCGGTTACCTCGCCCAATTCGTGTTTGGCGAGTCCCTCGTTTACTACTTTGGGTTTTACCCGCCGTTGATGTGGGCGGAACCGTGGCGACTGATCACGTCCGCATTCATTCACGGTGGAATCATGCACGTCATGTTTAACGGATACTCTCTGTGGGTTCTCGGCAACCTGATCGAACGTGTTATCGGGTCGGCACGATTCCTGCTTGTCTTCACAGTGTCGGTTGTCAGCGGATGCTTCGGCGTCATGGTCCTAAGCCCAGGCTCGTTGACGGTCGGCGCGTCGGCCGGCATATTCGGCCTCTTCGCTGCGCTTTTCTTCATCAATCGGGGTTTTGGCGGTAACAACGTGTCGCTTCTCGTCATCCTTGGCCTCAACCTGGCAATCGGATTCGTCGTGCCTGGTATCGCCTGGGAAGCCCACATCGGCGGCTTAATCGGTGGACTTGTGACAACGCTGCTTCTGCGGCGAACGCGACGCTGAAGGAACTTACCCACAGGGATATCCACAAAAGTGGATAATTACACTGTTGTAATTCGGGGTTAGCGCCAACGAGTGGTCATCAGGAATCCGATGAACATCAAACCAAACCCGACGACAATATTGAGAGCGCCGACAGACGGAATCGGAAACAGACCGGCGCTCACGTAGAACGTCAAAATCCACGCGAGGCCAAGAAGCATGAAGCCGAACATTATGGGCTTGAACCAAACTGGGTTGGGTGCATCCTGAGCGGCGCGCGATGAATTGTTGCTTGGGACGGCGTCGTCAAAATTTTTCTTTGCCATAGCACCAGCATACCGATACCCGATTGCGCCCGGAAACCGTCGTTAGACTTGGGGACGGTGCCCCCTCATGATCAATTCACAAGAAAGTAGTCTCACGATTACAACCCGTAATCCGAAATTGTCGGCCGAGGTGCGTCAAAATTGAACGAGATGTCTTCTCGTCGCGCGCTCCGTCGGAAACGCAAAGCTGCGCGTTTACGTGAGATTGGGAGTGACGTTCTCATCACACTCGGCGTCATCGTGTTGTTCTTCTACCTGTGGTATGTCTGGCTTGGCGATATCGATGCGGGCGCTCAGCAGGCCTCGGCAGCGACGTCTCTCTCCGACTCGTGGGAAATAAGTGCAGCAGTAGTGATCGAGTTCGATCGCGAGAGTGGAACCTCGCAGGGAGCGGGCCGATCATCGAATCCGCCAGTCGTTCAACCGGTGCAACAGGGCAAATCGTTTGCGACAATGATGGTCCCCCGATTCGGTAAACATTTCGAAAGGACCATCGAAGAATCCGTTGATCTGAAGACCGTTCTCAATGACTACACCGCGGGTGTCGGCCATTACTCGTCAACCTCAGCGCTTGGCGCGCTGGGAAACTTTGCCCTCGCCGCGCACCGCGGCACCTTCGGTGCATCGTTCGGGCAGATTGACCAACTTCGTATCGGTGACCGAATTTACATCGAGACGAAAGAAGGTTGGTACGTCTATCGATTTCGTAATATGGAATTCGTCTACGCGAGTGAAGTGACGGTGCTCAACGATGTACCCAGGCTGTCAATTATCGCGGAGGAGCGAATACTCACCATGACTACCTGCCACCCGAAAGGGACGATTTCAGAACGATTCGTCGCGTACTCAATCTTTGAATCGTTCGTGCCTCGCGAGAGGGGCGCTCCCTCGGAAGTCGCCGCTGAGCGGTGAAATCCATTATCAGAGACGGTAGCGTCAAAGAAGGTGGTAATCGTGCCGCAAACACGCCGAAGGGAACCGACTGAACATGTACTCTGCACTGTGGCGAGTCCTTCCAGGACCACTTTGGCTAAAGGTTATTGAGGCAGTCGTTCTCGGCATTGTAATTCTGTCACTGTGCGTCGACTGGGTCTTCCCGTGGGTCGCGGAAAACTTCATCCAATCCGAATCGACGGTGGGTCAGTGACGAGAATCTTTGTTCTAGATAATTACGACTCGTTCGTTTACACGCTCGCTGGGTATATTCGGCAGCTCGGAGCAGAAATTGTCGTAATTCGAAACGATGGCTTCGACGAGGTTGAAATTTCCCAGCGGCTCGAAGGTTTTGATGGTATTCTCATCTCGCCCGGGCCGGGAACACCGGGAGATGCAGGATTGTCGATCCCCATCATCCGCTATGCGTTGGCCCACAACATCCCATTGCTCGGAGTGTGTCTCGGTCACCAGGCCATCGCCGAAGCAATGGGCGGTGTCGTGACGCACGCCGACGAATTGATGCACGGAAAGACCAGCGCGGTGGTGCACGAAAATTCGGTGATGTTCGATGGTGTGCCGAGCCCGTTTCGCGCAACGAGATATCATTCTCTCGCCATCGTGGACGGCACAACGCCGGCAGAACTCCGCATTACCGCTCGGACCGAAGGTGGCGTCATCATGGCTGTCGAACACGTCACCGCACCGCTGTGGGGTGTCCAGTTTCACCCCGAGTCGGTAATGACAGAGGGCGGCTACACGATGATCGGAAACTGGCTCGAATCGACGGGAATGGTTGGCGTCTCACGCCTTGCGCGAACACTCAGTCCGCTCATGAACTCCTGAACCGTTACCCCGTGCAGTACACAATCGAAATCTTCGAATGCTGAGGGGCCTCACCCTTGATCGACTGCGAACCGATAGTCTGCCCGCCACAAGTGGTGTCGGGGATCACGGTCACATCGAGTTGCAAGGACGACCCCTGAAGAAGTCCCGTTGCTTGACTGACGCTCATCCCCACCACATCGGGGATGCTAATTTTGCCGTTAGAGACGACGATGTCAATAACACTGCCAGCCGAAAGTTTGGTTCCTGCTTTTGGGTCACTGCCGACGACAGCGCCGACTACAGCGTTTGGGGAATAGCCCGGTGTAACCGTCCCAACGGCAAAGCCAGCTCCTTCGAGCGCTGCCGTCGCATCCGCTATTGTCATGAAATCGATGGACGGAACTGCGCTGACTGGTTTGCCGGAGGACTCAACAACTGTCACAATCTCTCCCACAGCAAGATTCACGCCGGCTTCGGGCGATGTGGAAATGACAGTCCCTTTGGGGACGGTTTCGCTTACCTCAACACGTCGGACAACGGCGAGGCCCAGAGCTGTCAATTCAGACTCGGCCGTCTCGAACGATTCTGCCGTCACATCGGGCATCGCGACGGCGAGAGACCCAATGGTGTTGCCTGAGTTCAAGGTGAGCACCCAGTACATCATTCCAACAATCACCGAGGCAATGACCAAAAGTCCGGCAGCACCGAGAAGCGCCGATCGGACGACATTTGCCTTCGGGGGAGTGTCGCTGTTGAGAAGTGGGCGAAGGTCGTTGAGATCCATGTCTGTTCCGTTTGGCTTGGCGTTGTTGCTCAACCCTGATTCTACGGCGAATTGCGAAGCCCCACGCAGCCCTGGCCCACCCGTTGCGATGCTCGAAACGGGAATCGGCGGAGTTTCGGGTGGTCTGGTTGCACGATCTGCACCGCCCCCGCCAACCAGATTCGACACGGACCTCAAAGCCGTGGCAAACTCGCCCGCGGTCCGATATCGAGCGTTGCGATCTTTCTCCAGACCTTTAGCGATGACCATGTCTAGCTCTGGTGACAACTCAGGGCGCCGACTGCGCGCTCGAGGAGCTGTTTGGGTTACGTGCTGGAACGCAATCGACACCGATGTGTCTCCGGTAAACAGCGGGGCGCCGGTGACCATTTCGAAAAGCACGACCGCCGTGGAGTACAGGTCGCTGCGACCATCAATGATGTCACCTTTTGCTTGTTCGGGAGAGAAGTACTGAGCCGTGCCGACAATCGCCGAGGGGTCATTCGTTGGATCCTCGACGGCTTGCGCGATGCCAAAGTCACACACTTTAACGAGCCCCGAATGGGTAATCATGACGTTTCCCGGCTTGATGTCCCGGTGAATGATTCCCGACCGATGGGACTCATCGAGCGCGTCGAGAATTCCTAGCGCGATGTGCACCGCAACCTTCGGGTCGAACGCACCCGCATCCATGAGTCGTCGAAGGATTTTGCCATCGATGTACTCCATGACGATAAATGGAATGGGAGTTTCCGCAGACACATCGGGGATTATCTGCTCGCCTGCGTCGTACACACGAACAATGTTCGGATGTCCCATTGCACTCACCGAGTGAGCTTCGCGCTGGAATCGTTTGCGAGACTCTGTATCGACTGCGACCTCGGGCCGCAGCGTCTTTATCGCGACTCGTCGCCTTAATCGTGTGTCGGTACCGACGTAAACGTTGGCCATTCCGCCGCGCCCAATCAATGCCTCGGGACGATAGCGATTCCCGAAGAGGAACTCGGAATTCAGAATGGAATCCAATCCGATTGCTCGGGATTGTGAATTGTCACTCAACGGGGACCACCAGATCCTCTGACGGATTTGACGCGAGGTTTCCACAGCGGACGATATACGACACGCGAATTTCGGTGGTGTTGTCGTCAATGACGAGATCGGCCGCAGTGGTCCGTGGCCCGAAGGTGCTGACGTTCGCGAATAAACCACCGTTGACAGTGAATTCATAGGAATCGACGTCAAAATCCGCAGGACATTCGCTATACGCTGGCCAAGAGATAGTGATCGTTGATCCCGCGGTGTACGGACCCGCGCTCACGGTCAGGGCCCCCGGAGACGTTGGCGTCGGGATCGTATCGAAAAAGTAGACCGCGATGAGCGTGTTCGGCGGGACACTTCCTTCAGGATTGACTCGGTAGGCCGTTCCGACCAGATCGAGAGACGTCGCGATGTTACCGGTCACGGCGTCGAGTCGAAGACCCATACTGTCGAGCTTCTCTTTCACTTGGTTGATTGTCAGGCCGATGAATTCATCCTCGGCGATGACCACGTTTCCGGATAATGGGTCGGTCGGGGTAGGAGTCGGGGTAGGAGTTGGGGCTGACGAGCCTGTTGTCGACGGACTCGGGATCGGCGCGGTCTCTGTTGGTCGGAAGACCAGAGCAGCAACTATTCCAATCAAGAGGACCGCAAGTGCGACGACGAGGCCGACAAGGGGCCACGTTCGGGGTGAGCGCGCGAATCGCCGGGGAGAAGCAGTGTCGCTCGTCGAAACAGACATGGGCAAGATGCGCGTTGAGGTGTCTTCCGTCATGTCGTGCGGTTCATCGTCGACAGCGGGAACGAGCGCTAACGCTTCACCCACGCGACCTCTCGTGATCGCAATAGCGGCACGCGCGAGTTGGCGTGCCGACGTCGGTCGGCGTTCTGGCTTTTTGGCGAGACACGCAAGAATCAGATTTCGGACGGCCAGCGGAATAGTTTCGGGCAGTGGCGGCGGCGGGGTTTTGATGTGTGCCATCGCAATCGCAACCTGGGATTCGCCGGTAAACGGCCGCTTGCCAGCCAGTGCCTCATAAGCCACAATTCCGAGCGAGTAGATGTCGGTGAGGGCGGTCGCGGATTTTCCCGACGCCTGCTCCGGCGACAAATACTGAACCGTACCCATCACCTGTCCGGTCGCCGTCAAGGGGACCTGATCAACGGCCCGCGCAATGCCAAAATCGGTGATTTTGACCCGTCCATCGGGGGTGATCAACAGATTTCCGGGTTTCACATCCCGGTGAACCAGCCCGGCCTGGTGCGCAGCGTGAAGAGCCGATGCAGTTTGGGCGACGATGTCGAGAACTCGCTCCGCGGACAGGAACCGTTCTCGTTCGATAATCGTTGACAACGCTTCACCGGGCACGAGTTCCATGACGAGGTACGCGCTTCCCTCTTCTTCACCAAAATCGTAAACGCTCGCGATTCCCTCGTGATTGACCAGCGCAGCGTGGCGGGCCTCCGCTCGAAACCGCTCCCGGAACGCTTTGTCGCCCAGGTATTCTTCCTTGAGAATTTTGATCGCGACTTGGCGTTCAATGACCTTGTCTATCGCTTGCCAGACCTCACCCATTCCTCCGATAGCGAGGCGGGCCTTCAATTCGTATCTTCCACCGAAGACGTGTCCAATTTGAGGTCTCATTGAGCCAACACCGCCTCCATAATTTTTCGGGCGATGGGCGCGACGAGGGAGTTTCCACTGGCGGATTGACCGACGCCCCCACCGTTTTCGACGACGACGACGACAGCGACGCGCGGGTTTTCGGCTGGCGCAAAGCCGGTAAACCAGAGCGTGTAAGGCTGGCCCTCGCCGTTTTCCGCAGTACCCGTCTTTCCGGCGACAGACACTCCGCGGATTCGTGCGCCGCTGGCGACCCCGTCAGACACGCTGGCGACCATCATGTCGCGAAGAAGGCTCGCCGTGTCGGGCCCAATCGGTGTTGAGTATTCAACGGGAGTGAATGGGGCGAGGGGCGAAAGATCGCGCGCAAGAACCGAGTCGACGATCGTGGGGGACATGAGGACACCGCCGTTGGCAATCGCGGAACTGATCATCACGATTTGCATCGGAGTGACACGGACATCGAACTGTCCGAACGCAGACAGCATCAATTGCGCCTCGTCCATTCCCGATGGGAATGTGGAGGGAGTGACGGCCATCGGAATCTCGACCGTTGCACCGAATCCGAATGCTTGGGCGTAATCGTGAATTCGGGACTCACCGACTTGAGCGCCAATTTCGGCAAACGGAATGTTGCACGACAACATCAGCGCTGTGGCGATTGTCACCGACTCCCCGGGGCCACAGGAATCTCCGCTCCAGTTACTAATCGAGGCGTCACTCAGGGGTAACTTCAGCCGCACTGGGTTGGGAACTTTTGACCGTTGCGACATGATGCCCGAATCGAGAGCGGCGGCGGCGACAACTAGTTTGAAGACCGATCCGGGGTGGTACAGGTCACCCGTGATTGCCCGGTTAATAAGCGGCTGAGACGCCGAATTCACGAGACTAGTGTATTTCGACAGAACCGACTCGCTGTCATGGGACGCCAAATCATTCGGGTCAAACGACGGTGTGCTGACGAGCGCGAGGATTCGCCCGGTCGACGGTTCAATGGCGATGGCGGCACCCGTGAGTTCGCCCAGTGCGTCACGAGCGGCTTGTTGAACGGCAGCATTAACCGTGAGTTTGACCGACGCCCCTCGCGGATCGGTGCCCGAGACGAGGGCCATGACTTGGTCAAAGAACTGCGAGTTTGATTGTCCACTGAGCTTGTCGTTCATTGCAAACTCAAGCCCGCTGATTCCCTGATTGATCGTGTAATACCCGGTGATCGGGGCGTAAAGGCCTCCACCGTGATAAGTGCGTTGGTAGCGGTAAACGTCGTCGACGGGAACGGACTCAGCGATAAGGGTAGAACCGACGAGAATCGAGCCTCGTTCGGTCGCGTAGGAGTCGTAAAGCGTGCGCACGTTTCGGGGGTCTACCCGAAGGTTGTCTACCTGAAAAACCTGGATTACGGTTGCCGATACGAAAAGAGCACCGAAAAGCACGCCTATTCCGAGGCTGACGCGATTCAGCTCCTTGATCATGTTCCCACCGCCTCTTCTCGTTGGTGACGAACAGTGTCACTGAGACGCAGGAGCAGCGCGACGATAATCCAGTTCGCCACGAGTGACGACCCGCCAGCAGCGAGGAACGGTGTTGTGAGTCCTGTCACCGGGATTACTCGGGTGACCCCGCCCACCACGATAAAAACCTGTAGTGCGATGACAAAAGTGAGGCCGACTGCGAGCAACCGGCCGAAATCATCCGAACCATTGACTCCGATTCGAATTCCTCGCGCGACAAAAAGCATGAACAACGTCAAAATCGCGAAGATGCCGATGAGGCCGAGTTCTTCACCAAGGCTCGCCATGATGTAGTCCGATTCGGCGAGGGGGACGATTCCAGGGTGACCGGCGCCAAGCCCGGTTCCCACGATTCCGCCGGACGCAAACCCGAACAGTCCTTGGACGAGCTGATAGGAACCACCCACAGCGTCATAATTCGCTTGGTTGAACGAATCGAGCCACGCCGCGAAGCGACCCTGAACGTAGGTGAGGAATTGGCTCGCGACGAGGGCACCTGTTCCGAAAAGACCACCGCCCACAACGAACCAGATAGCACGACCCGTTGCGACGTACATCAGGACGAGGAAGAGACCGAAATACAACAGGGATGTTCCGAGGTCGCGCTGGAAGATCAATACGAGCATTGCAATTACCCAGACAACAAAAATCGGGCCGAGGTCCTTGATTCGAGGCCACGTCACCCCAAACATCCGCGTTCCCACCACCGACAGGGAGTCGCGCGCCGTTACGAGATAACCGGCAAAGAAAAGCGCTAGCGCGATTTTGCCTATTTCGCCCGGCTGGAAGGTTACGAAACCGAGGTTGACCCACAACCGCGCGCCGTTGATGGTCGTGCCGATGAAGGGGACGAGCGGGAGCATCAAAAGACCGACGCCGATGAGCATCCAGACGTAGCGATAGCGCTGCAATACTCGGTGGTTCCGGACGATGATGATGACGACTATCGCCACGACAATGGCGATTGCGGTCCAGACCATCTGCCGAGTCGCGTTGGCCTGCCACCCCGTGAGTCCAGCGGAAAGGTCGAGGCGGTAGATCATGGCAATTCCAAGCCCGTTGAGAAGTGTCACGATAGGCAAGATGAGCGGGTCCGCATCGCGGGCGACGAATCGTTGTGCGACGTGCATAGCAAGCACAATCGCACCCAGTCCCAGGCTCAGACCGATTATGGGAGGATTCAGTTTTCCTGTCGCACCGAGGTCGACGAGCGCGAGTGCAGCCGACGTCACAATCATCGCGAAGATGATGAGAGTGGCCTCGAGGTTGCGTAACTTGGTGGGCACCTTGAGGCGCAGCATCAACTGCTCGGTGATCGTCGAATACTCGGTGTTATTGGGACTGAGTGACATTCTCAATCCTTTCGACAACCAGCAGGGCTTCTTCCAGGCTCGACTTGGGGATGGTGAGTTCGACGGACGTTCGGAGAAACTGCGAGAGCGACGTTAAGGGAATGTTGGTGTCGCGCACGACCGTGTTGAGGGGAACAGAACCAATGTCGGCGTTGACGCCGCGGTAGATTACGACGCTGTCTTCGTCGGATCCAACGAAGAACTGCGATTGGGTCCAGACGTAACCGTAGATGCCGATGAGGGCGAGAGCAGCGAGGGCACTGGTGAGATAAAGTGACCACCGCATTCGACGTTTTGCCGCGCGCCGTTTGTCCTCGGCAATGAGTGTGTCGAGATAGTCGGCTGTTTCGAAGTATTCCTCTTCCTCCGAGGTTGCAACGGGATAAAAGATTCGCGATGCAATTTTTGGAAGGCTCTGGGTGATCGCGTCAAAGATGAGCGGTTGCGAGGCTGCTCCGACGAGCATCGGTTTGGCGGTGGCGCTCATGTTGGTCTCGTTGACGCCTGCAATCACCACCGTCACGTTGTCGGGTGCACCCCTTTCGAGAGCAAGGTTGATGAGCTTGCCGGCGGCTTTGGCTGCATCCGGTTCGGATTTAAGAACGTTGGCGATGGCACTTTCGGTTGCATAGCCGCACAAACCGTCGGAGCACAACATCCAGCGATCGCCGGGTTCGGTGTCGAGAACCGCGGTATCGACGTCAACGCTCCCCGCGACATCGCCTAAAACTCGCATGAGAACGTTGCGACGCGGGTGCACCAACGCTTCCTCGGGCGTAATGCGGCCCGTTTCCACGAGCTTCTGTACAAACGTGTGGTCGGTCGTGATTTGTTCGAGGACTCCACCGCGCAGGCGATAAATGCGCGAATCGCCGATGTGCGCAATGACAACCTGGTGGTTGTGGCGAAGAAGCGCGCTTACCGTCGTTCCCATGCCGGAGAGGTCGGGGTGTTCGCGCACCGCCTCGATGAGTTCGGCGGCACTGTTCTTCACCGATTCCACGAGACGCTGTTGAGCGATTTCGATCGATTCAAAGCGTTCATCGGCGACTGCGGTGACTGCTTGGGTCGCGAGGGAACTTGCGACGTCGCCACCCGCGTGACCACCCATCCCGTCGGCGACAAGAAAGAGATGGGTACCGGCGTAACCCGAGTCCTGATTGCTTGCTCGGACTCGCCCGATGTGACTGCTCGCCACCGAGAGGACGCGGGCGTCCACTATGGCCTCAGTTCAAAAATGGTCGAGCCGACGGACACGGGGGCATACATCGGGACGGGAGTGGGGACGCTCACGCGCTGGTTATCGACAAATGTGCCGTTGGTGGAGCCCAGATCTTGAATAACCCAGTCACCGTTCCACAATTGCAAGCGCGCGTGGTTGGTCGACGTATATTCGTCGCGGATGACGAGACCCGATTGTGCGCTGCGACCGATAGTGAGCTTGTCTGACTCGAGCGGAATTTCAAGCCCTTCGCGTGCGCCCGCGACAATCACGAGTTTCTGTGCCGGGCTTGATGTTGACGTGGTTGCGACAGGAGGAAGGAATGGTGACGACTCGGCGCCGGGGTTATGGGTGATGTCGCCCTGTGGCCGATCGCCTCGGCGAACATAGTGGCGGAACAGATCACTACGCAACGCGAACACAATGGCGAAGACGAAAACCCACATCAGCCCGAGGAAACCGAAGCGGAGCACGAAAAGGGTCAGCTCACTCACGCCGAAACCCCCGGAAGTATCCGGAAGATCAGCTGTGTTCCGCCAATCTGAATGATGTCACCCTGATCGAGGGGCGATGACGTCACCCGAGTTCCATTGAGTTTGGTTCCATTTGTCGATTGCATGTCTTCGAGACCCGCGATTTTGCCGCCCCACAGGATACGAGCGTGGTGACGCGATGCGCCGCTGTCGCTGATTACCACCGTTGCCGTCGAACCTCGGCCGATGATGATTTCGGGGCCGCTCAGGTGAATCGTTTCGCCATTGATTTCGAGCGCGGGGTGCCATTCAGACACCGCGTCGAGCGCTTGCGACGCAACCTTGATGACGCCGCGCGCGATGTCCGACGCGGCGACAATCGCGATGGACACAGGGGCGGTAAAGCTATATCGCTGACGGGTCGCATAGGCCCGGACTCCGTCGGTCAATTCCCCAATCAGAATGGTGCCGTGAGCGTTGAGCGGCTCAAAGTCCTCGGAATTGAGGCCGACCGTGTAGGCGTGAGGAGCGAGGATGCGGTCACGCTGGACAACGACCGCGTGTGAATCAATCTCTCTCTTGAGCGCGGCGATGATTTCGATCGGCTGAACACCACCCCGAAAAGACTTTGCGAAAGCGCCGCTGACGAGTCGCTCAAGACCACGTTCAACGTTGTCCAATAAGCCCACGGTTCCCCCTCCACGGTCGCCCCAATTCTAACCGTGGTGGGTGTCACGCCCCTGCACCTCGCGGGTTTGGCCGGCGCTCGCCGTGATAGCCTTACGGAGCACGTCTGCGGACGCGCGCAAGTGGCGGAATGGCAGACGCGCTGGCTTCAGGTGCCAGTGTCCGTAAGGGCGTAGGGGTTCAAGTCCCCTCTTGCGCACCACTGAACAACGTCGATTGCGAGCGCTTCGGAAAAATCGATAGCTATTGGGTGTTTCACCGGGTAGTGAAAGGATAACAAAGTGAACACAACAGATTTCGGGGTCACCGGGTTGACCTGTAACCACTGCGTGATGACAGTGTCACGAGCAGCGGCACTCGTGCCGGGAGTAACGGGGGTCTCGATCGACCTCGTGGCAAACGGCCAATCGACTCTGCACGTCGAGAGCGATGCCGCCGTCGACGCTGTGGCCCTTGACAAGGCGATCGTCGAAGCCGGATACGAACTAGTCCACTAATGTCCACCACCCATGTCGATCTGGCGTTGGAGGGTATGACCTGTGCGACGTGCGCCGGGCGGATTGAAGGCGCGCTCGCGGCCGTCCCTGGAGTCATCGCGACAGTGAACTTTGCGACTGAACGTGCGTCGGTCGAGATTGATGGCGTGACGGACGCGACCGTCCTCATCGCAGCCATCACGAAGGTCGGCTACGGCGCGCGCGTGATCGATCGCGAGCAGCGCGAAAAAGACGCACCCGTCGACCCCGTGCTTACGGCTCGGGTCATCGTCTCGTTGGCGCTCGCGACTCCAGTATTTTTCATGTCGATGATTCCCGCCTGGCAATTCGACGGATTCCAGTGGGTGGCCGCCGCCCTCACCACGCCGATCGTGACCTGGGGTGCGTGGCCGTTCCACCGAGCAGCGATCCGCAACGCCCGCCACGGCGCAACGACGATGGACACCCTCGTTTCGCTCGGGGTTGCGGTGGCGTATCTGTGGTCCATTTATGCCCTGTTCTTCACGATGGCGGGCATGATCGGAATGCGAATGGACATGGCGCTGTTTGGCTACAGCCCCCACTCCCTTTATTTTGAGTCGGCCTCCGTCGTCACCGCTTTTGTTTTGCTCGGGCGCCTTCTGGAATCGTCCTCTAAGCGAGCGGCGAAAATGTCGCTCACCGCGTTGCTCAACACTGCCGCCAAGCACGCGATTCTCCTCGTCGACGGTCGTGAAGTGACGGTCCCAGCCGGTGCCCTGCAGAGAGGTGACACTTTTGTCGTTCTGGCCGGTGGGATTGTGCCGACGGACGGCCGGATCGTTGAGGGACAATCCGCAATCGACGCAAGTGCCGTGACGGGTGAGAGCGGGCTTGTTCCCGTCGGAGTCGGGTCTACGCTCATCGGCGGAACGATTAATGCGGGGGGTCGACTTGTTGTCGAAGCAACCGCGGTCGGTGCCGGCACCGAACTCGCCCGGTTGACACGAATGGTAGAAGAAGCCCAAGCTGGCAAAGCCCCCGTTCAAAAACTGGTCGACCGAATTTCGGCGGTGTTCGTCCCACTCGTAATCGTGTCGGCAGTCGCCGGTGGAATCGTGTGGTTTGCCATTACTGGCGATGCGACACACGCGGTCTCTATCGCCGTGGCGACGCTCGTCGTTGCCTGTCCGTGCGCACTGGGATTGGCGACACCGATGGCACTTCTCGCCGGAACCGGACGTGGAGCCCGAAGCGGAATCATTATCCGCGGTACCGACGTGCTCGAGAGCACGCGTCGAGTCACGACCGTCGTCGTGGATAAAACTGGAACGTTGACAAGCGGCCACCCCTCGGTGGTCGACGTGTTGGGCGACAGTGTTTCGGCGGACACGGTTCTCGGTGACGCAGCGCGTGTCGAGATGGGCACCGATCACCCGCTGGCCCGGGCGGTCGTCGCCGAGGCCACAACCCGTGAGGTCATGGGCGACGTAGCTCGCGGAATCCTGGCGGAACCCGGGCGTGGAGTGACGGGAACTCTGGGCACAACCGTTATTCGGGCCGGGTCGCTGGAGTGGCTTGCTGAAACCTCACATGCCGTACCGACGTCGATTGTCGCCGCGGCTGCTGACTGGACTTCGGCGGGGCGGTCCCTCGTTGCCGTCGCGCACGGCGACAGGGTCGTGGGCCTCATTGCAATCAGTGACGTGGTCAAGCCCAGTGCTTCGGTGGCGATTAGAGCGTTATCAAAACTGGGAATTCGAACCGTCATGGCCTCGGGCGACAACGCGGCGGTCGCTGAAGTGGTCGCGCACGAAGTCGGTATTGACGAGTTCTACGGAGCCATGAATCCGGCCGACAAGCGCGACCTCATCGCACGACTTCAACAACGTGGGGAGGTCGTGGCGATGGTCGGTGACGGAATCAATGACGCGGCCGCTCTCGCGCAAGCCGACCTGGGCATTGCCATGGGCCACGGCACTGACGTTGCGATCGAAACGAGTGACATCGTTTTGGTTTCGACCGACCTTCGCCGCGTCGCCGACGCCATCCGATTGTCTCGATCAACGCTCGGAACGATTCGTGGAAACCTCGTCTGGGCGTTCGGCTACAACGCGATTGCAATCCCTATCGCCCTCGCGGGAATCATGGGACCGGCTGTCGCGGGACTCGCCATGGCGTGTTCGTCGGTGTTTGTCGTGCTCAACTCGGCGCGACTAGCAGCCTTCCGAACCAGCTAGACCTGGAGAAACTCGCGCAAGCCGGCCACGGTCGAGACCGTCGCGGTGGCCTCCGACCACTCGTCTTCGCTTCCATAACCCCACTGCACCAGCACGCTGTCGACGCCGTGGATGGCCGCACCCTCGACGTCGTGAATTCGATCACCCACTAATACGACGCGCGAAATGTCGGCGCCAGCCTCATCGAGCGCGTCCAGGGCGAATCGAACAACGTCCGCTTTCGCCGAGCGAACGTCGTCGTCCGAGGCGGTACCCAGCACATCGAAATCATCCTCGAGTTTGAAGTGCCGCAAAACCATGCGAACTCCGGTTTCTACTTTTGATGTCGCCAACGCGACGGGGATCCCCGCGGCTCGAACCGCTCGGACAACATCCATCACCCCGGGAAAGAGGTCGGCAGTGATGGCTCCGCCCGCCGCGTATTCGGCGCGATAGATCGCGATTGCTCGTTCGAGTTCGTCGCCGGACATGCCGAGTGTGTCGCCGAACGTCGTCGTGAGCGGCGGGCCGAGGAAGGGGCGCATGGCCTCCCGACTGGGAGCGTCGCGGTGCAGCATGCGAAACGTGTGTTCAAAGCAGTGAAAGATTCCGGGAGCGGAATCAACGATGGTGCCATCGAGGTCAAACAGCACGGCGGTATAGGTCATCAGAACAGCCTGTCGTGGTCGGTCTCGCCGCCGCGCAATTCCTCGAGGTCGAGAACAACGCAACGAATTCCACGGTCTTCGGCGAGAGTGCGCGCCTGCGGTTTGATTTCCTGGGCGGCAAATACTCCTGTAACAGGGGCCAAGGTTGGGTCGCGATTCAGGAGTTCGAGGTACCTCGTCAATTGTTCAACGCCATCAATATCACCGCGACGCTTAATCTCAATCGCGACGACCGCATTGTTCGCGTCCCGCGCGAGGATGTCGACGGGACCAATCGCGGTCGGGAATTCGCGCCGAATCAGGCTGAAACCCTCTCCGTACACCGCGATCTGCTCGGCAGAGAGGCGCTGCAGGTGGGCCTCGACCCCGTCTTTGATGAGACCCGGGTCTTCACCCAATTCGTGCGTCGAGTCGTGGTGAATGTCAAAAATCGAGATGACGAGCATGTCCGCCGTTTTTGCGTGCGTTACTCGCCATATCTCGATTACCCCCGCCGCGGCGAGGTCGTCGTCGGGTTTCGAGAAATCGATGACGCACGGTGGGCTCATCCAATTGAGGGGTTTGTACGACCCGCCGTCCGAGTGGATGAGAACGCTCCCGTCGCCCTTCAGCATCAGTGTGCGGGTTGCTAACGGCAGGTGCGCCGTGAGGCGACCGGCGTAATCCACCGAACAGGTTGCGACGACCAATCTCACGTTTCCAGCCTAGGGGCGTAATCTAGCGATGTGGATTCCGATCAGACGTTGCGCGCTCGCTCGCGCCGCCGTTTCCGTATCCACCCCACTCAGGCCACCGTGATTGGTTATCTCGTCCTCATCACGATCGGGGCCACACTGCTCGCACTCCCCATTTCGTCGACTGGCGAGCCAATTTCGTTCATTGACGCATTTTTCACCTCGACGAGCGCGGTGTGTGTCACGGGACTTGCCGTTTTTGATATATCGACGGTGCTCTCTGATTTCGGCAAGGTTGTGTTGATGTCCCTTATCCAACTGGGTGGCTTGGGAATCATGGTGGTCTCAGGATTCGTCGCCATCGCAATCTTTCGCCGATTATCAACCGGTGGCGCGGACCTGATTTCAAGCGAATTTCGCGCACAGCCCGCCGACGCAACGTTGAAGTCGACCATCCTCAGAATTGTCCGAATGGTGTTATTCATCGAGGTCATCGGTGCCCTGATCATGTCAACGTGGTTCAGCATCGCCTACGACTATGACGTGCTCAAGTCGCTGTGGATGGGGACCTTCCACGCTGTCTCGTCTTTCAACAACGCGGGTTTTGCTCTGTATTCGGACAACATGATGGGATTCGTTTCCGATCCAGTCATCTCACTCACGGTCTGTGCTCTCGTTATCCTCGGCGGTCTCGGGTTCCCCGTCATCATGGAACTCCGCCGCGTCGGGTGGGCGCCGCGTCGATGGACGATGAACTTCAACATCGTCATGTTCATGACGCTCGTCCTTCTCGTGGCGGGAACGGTCTTTATCGCGGTGTTGGAATGGTCGAATCCTGAAACCCTCGGGTTGCTCGACCCCGGGTCCAAAATCCTCGCAGCATTCTTCCAATCAGTTCAGACCCGCACCGCAGGGTTCAACTCGGTTGACATCGGCGCGATGAATCCAGAAACATGGCTAGGAATCGACGCCCTCATGTTCATCGGTGCCGGCCCGGCGGGAACAGCAGGGGGTATCAAGGTGACGACGTTTGCTGTGCTGGCGTTCATTGTCTGGACGGAACTCAAGGGCGATTCGGCCGTCAACATCTTCGGGAAGCGACTTTCTCGATCGGTACATCGCCAAGCCATCACGATTGCTCTTCTCGCGGTTGCCTACATCGCCTTCTCGACAATCCTCATGCAGTTGACGACTAACGAAACGACCGATCGAGTTATCTTCGAGGTCATCAGCGCGTTCGGAACGGTCGGCTTGTCCACCGGAATCACCGCGAACCTCCCGGACCCCGCACTTGTTAATCTCATTTTGCTCATGATCATCGGTCGGCTCGGACCGCTGGCGTTGAGCACAGCGCTCGTCCTGTCCGACCGCCCTAAACTATACGAATTCCCGAAAGAGAGGCCGATCCTTGGTTAAGCGCATCACAACTGGTCCCCGAAAAAAAGTCCGCAACGTCGCCGTGTTCGGACTCGGTCGTTTCGGCAGCGCCTTAGCAATCGAACTGGTCGAGATCGGTATCGAAGTGTTGGGAATTGAGACCGACGAAGACCGCGTCCAACGCCACAACGGATTGTTGACGAAAGTGGTGCGCGTTGACCCCGGAGTCAATGACGCACTCGAGCAACTGAAGGTTCAGGAATTTGATGTCTGTGTCGTTGCGATCGGGTCCGACATTCTCGCGAGCATCCTGACCGCCGCGTACCTCACCAAAATCGGGGTCAAAGAGATTTGGGCGAAAGCCACGTCTAGGGAACAAGGAGAAATTCTGGAGCGGGTGGGTGTTCACCACGTCGTCTACCCGGAGAACGACATGGGACGGCGCGTTGCCCACCAGGTGAAGGGCTCGGCCGACTTCATCGAGGTCGATTCGAACTACGCCATAATCAAGACGACTCCGAACGCACACATCATCGGGGAGCGACTCGGTGATACGGAAATCCGCAAGCGCTTCGGTGTGACGGTCATGGCGGTCAAACGCGGAGACGGCGAATGGGTCAACGCCGACAGCAACACTGTTCTTGAGGACACCGACGAAATCCTGGTTGCGGGACCAACGAAAAAAGCCGAACAGTTCGGTCTGCTCAACTAACGACACCCACTTACAGGAGTGACCATGCCGAAATCTGGAATTGAAATTGACGAACGCGACGACGCGATTCGTCCCGCGGACGATTTGTACCGACACATTAACGAACGCTGGATTGAGCGGACGCCCATCCCCGAGGATCGCGCCCGGTACGGGTCATTCCACGTTCTTGCAGAAGAGGCCGAAAAAGCCGTTCGCGAGATTATCGAGGAGTGCCAGTCGGCCGCCGAGGGTACCGAGGCCCGCAAGGTCGGAGACCTTTACACGAGCTTCATGAATGTCGACGCCTTAAACGCGCTCGGCGCTTCGCCCCTGAAGCCACTTCTGAATCGAATCGAAGGCGTGGCAAGCCTTGCAGAGTTCATGTCGGCGCTCGGTGAATTCGAACGAGACGGAATCGGTTCGTTCCTGTCGATGTGGGTAGATAACGACCCGGGTGACCCCGAGCGGTACCTTGTTTTTCTCGAGCAGAGCGGAATCGGACTACCCGACGAATCGTATTTCCGCGAGGATACCTTTGCGTCGATTCGTGAGGCGTACCGAGGTCACCTGGAACGAATGTTCGCGATCGCGGGTTTGTCGGATGCGGCTGACCGCGCAGCGCGGGTCTATTCCATCGAAGAGAAGTTTGCGGCCGTTCACTGGGACAACGTGAAGACGCGCGATACGCACGCCACCTACAATCTGGTGGGCTGGGATGAGTTCGCGAAGTCCCTCGGGTCGATGGCTGCGCCCTGGCGCGACGCCCTCGGAGTCGCGGACAACGTCTTTACCGAAGTTGTGGTCCGTGAGCCTTCTTTTGTTGAAGGTGCTCGCGCAATCCTCGAGTCGTCGGACCTCGAATCGCTCGCCGACTGGTTGCGCTGGAAGGTCATCCACGGACTTGCTCCATACCTCTCCGCAGATTTCGTCGACGAGAACTTTGCGTTCTACGGCACGACCCTGTCGGGCACTCCCCAGCTGCGGGACCGCTGGAAGCGCGGCGTGGGATTTGTTGAAGGTGGACTCGGCGAAGCGGTCGGCAAACTCTACGTTGAGCGACATTTTCCGCCCGCGGCGAAGACCCAAATGGATCTGCTCATCGCAAATCTGATTGAGGCGTACCGCCAATCGATCTCGAACCTCGATTGGATGAGCGACGAGACGAAAACGCGTGCGCTCGAGAAACTTGACAAGTTCACCCCCAAGATTGGCTATCCGGCTCGTTGGCGCGATTATTCCTCTGTTCAGGTGACGGTGGACGACCTCGTTGGAAACATGTTCACCATCGCGCGATTCGAGTTTGCGCGCGAATTGGGCAAGATTGGGAAGCCGCTCGATCGCGACGAATGGTTCATGTTGCCACAAACGGTGAACGCGTATTACAACCCGGGCTTCAACGAAATTGTCTTCCCCGCGGCAATTCTCCAGTATCCGTTCTTCGTCGCCGAGCGCGACGCCGCGGCGAACTATGGTGCGATCGGTGCGGTCATCGGGCACGAACTCGGTCACGGTTTCGATGATCAGGGAAGCGAGTTCGACGGTGACGGGCGATTGTCAAACTGGTGGAGCGACGTTGACCGCGAGCGTTTCACGGAACGCACCAAGGCGCTTATCGACCAATACAACGCCCTCGAACCTAGGGCACTCCCGGGTCACACGGTCAACGGAGAGTTAACAATCGGCGAAAACATCGGAGACCTCGGCGGGCTGAGTATCGCCTGGAAGTCGTACCTTCTGGCGTTGAACGGCGACGAGCCACCCGTTGTCGACGGAATGACCGGCGCGGAACGATTCTTCTTGTCGTGGGCTCAGGCGTGGCGGCAATCCGCACGCGACGAAGAGGCCCTGAGGCTTCTCGCGATCGACCCCCACTCTCCGCCCGAGTTCCGCTGCAATCAGATCGTCAGAAATCTGGACGTCTTCCACGAGACCTTCGGCGTGACGTCCGCTGATCCGATGTGGCTCGACCCCGCCGAGCGCGTGACGATTTGGTAACACGCGGGTCTCTCCGCAGAAACACGACGCTCATTCGGTTTTCGCTGTCGCTAATCGGGGTTAGGCTATTTAGTCTCACAGGCATATTAGGAGGTTCGTAGTGCGTGGAAAGATTCTTTTGGTACTTGGTCTCGGTATTGGCTACGTCCTCGGCACTCGCGACGGACGTGCTCGCTACAACCAGATGAAGAGCGCCGCACTCAAGGTCTGGAACGACCCTAGAGTGCAAGAGCAAGTGAACGCCGCGACCGAGTTCGTCAAAGAGAACGCTCCCGAGGTTGCGTCGGCGGTGACGGAGAACGTCAGAAAAATTGCACAGCGCGTCGAAGCCGCCCGATCTGGCAAGGCCCCCGCAAAATCCGCAACTCCGGCACGAAAGCCGGCGGCCAAGCCCGCGTCAAAGAAGACGACCCCATCAGCACCCACCAATACCGCGAAGAAGTAACCGCTTATGGCGAAAGACTCGAAAACGCGGGGCTTTTTTCGGTTGGTAGCTGATTTACCCCGCGAGCTCAGTGATCTGGTTCGGGCTGAAATCCGCTTGCTGCAATCTGAATTTGCGGGCAAGTTACGCGCTGCCGGAATCGGCATCGGCTGGGTGACCCTGGGGGTGACACTGGTGTCCATGTTCCTGACGATGCTTGTGGTAGCCCTCATTCTCGGCTTGGCGGAGTTCATGCCGGCATGGGCTGCCGCACTCACGGTCGGGGCGGGAGCACTGGTCGGGGGCATTGCATTTATCGCACTCGGTGTCGCGTCAATTCGCAAGGGCTTTACCCCTTTCGAATCGGTAGACCAGATTGCGAAAGATTTCCGAAACTTGGGGAAGGGGACAACCAGTGGCAAGTGAGCGACAGAAAATCGCAGCGGACATCGCGGCACGACGCGAACAGTTTCAGAAGTCGGTTTCCGAGCTCGAGCACAAACTCGACCTGACGGAACAACGCAAGGTACTGAGCGAACGTCTCGCGGGTTCGTATCAGGCAAACCCCGTGCCATGGTTAATCGGTGCAGGAATCCTCGGAGTCATCGTTGTCAGTTCAATCGCATGGGCGGTCTTTGGCGATGACTGATTTTGCTATTCGCGAGGTGAGCCCGACGGCGAGCATCCCCGTGATTCGACGACTTGGTGACCAGACGGTGCTCATTCCCCGCGGCGGACGGTTTGCGGAGGACATCACCAATCGGCTGACCACGCTCGGTGCGCGAACGGTAGTAGCCCCCGTTGTCAACTTCGCGTCTGCGGATGACGCCAGTGCTCTTCAGTCCCAGTTTGACTCCCTCGCTGCGGGATCGTACGACTGGATTGTCCTGACCAGCGCGACGACCGTCGACGTCCTGCAGCACCACAAGGTCGAAATTCCCGAGCGAACCCGCGTTGCCGCTATTGGCGAAACGACAGCTCAGGCCTTGTTGTTTGCGAACATTCGGGTCGATTTCGTTCCTCCGACCGACAACTCGTCTCGCGGTTTCATCAGCTCGTTACCCGGCGGTTTTACCGAGTCCACAATTCTTGTTCCTCACTCGGAAACGTCGGAACCAATTCTCGCCGCGGGATTCGACCAGCGCGGAATCGATGCGACCTTTGTGTCGGCCTACCGAACCGTCGGAGTTCCGATTCCAGCAGATGTGCGCGCGCGCGTCCACTCGGGCGACATCACGGCAATCCTTGTCAGTTCAGGAAGTGTCGCGCGACAACTCGCCGAGCAGCTCAGCCCGATACCGAAATCAACCGCGGTGATTTGCATTGGCCCTCGAACCACGTTCGACGCTCAGCAGGCAGGCTTGGCTGTGTCACACACCGCGGCGGAGCGCAGCAACGAAGCGCTCATTGACGCGTTGTTGGAATTTCGCGACGCCTAGCCGAACAGCAGAGCGGCTTCGGACCAGCGGGCATCGGGGACGGTTTTGAGCTGGCCGAGCGCGGATTCGAAGGTCGTGGTCACGATGTCGGTGCCGCGAAGGGCCACAAGCGACCCCCAGCCGCCCTCGGAAATCACTCGGACCGCGTTCATCCCGAAGCGAGTGGCGAGAACGCGGTCGAACGCCGACGGGGTCCCGCCACGTTGGATATGTCCGAGCGTCGTTGCGCGCGTCTCGATACCGGTCGCCTCTTGGATGAGCGGAGCGAGCATTTCGCCGATTCCGCCGAGGCGAGGTCGACCAAAGGCGTCGAGCCCGCGTTCACTGTGTGCGTCGTCCATTGTGTCCAAGAGGAAACCCTCGGCAACGCACACGAGCGGAGCACGACCGCGCTCGTAGGCCGACGTGACCCAACCGACAATTTCCGCTAGAGACGTTTTGCGCTCGGGAATCAGGATCGCGTGCGCCCCCGCCGCCATCCCCGAGTGAAGAGCAATCCACCCGACGTGGCGACCCATGACCTCTGCGACCATGCAGCGGTGATGGGAGTCACCGGTCGTGCGCAGGCGATCCATGGAATCAGTAGCAATGTTTACCGCCGTATCAAAACCGAAAGTGTAATCGGTGGCAGAAAGATCGTTGTCGACCGTTTTGGGGATACCGACAATGTTGATGCCGGCCTCGGACAGGCGATTTGCCGCGGCGAGAGTTCCCTCTCCGCCGATGACCACCAGACCGTCGATGCCCTCGTCCGCCATCACCTGGTTGATGCGGTCAATGCCCCCGTTTCCTTCGAACGGATTTGTTCGAGAAGAACCGAGAATGGTTCCGCCCATCTTGCCAATTCCCTTGACGTCCGCTCGTTCAAGCCTGCGAAAATCCGCGTCGACCAGGCCACGCCAGCCGTCTTTGATGCCAATAAAGGACATTCCGTAGTGGCGTTCGCCATTGAGAACAGCACCACGGATGACGGCGTTCAGGCCGGGGGCGTCGCCGCCCGATGTGAGGACTCCAATTCGCATATACCCATTGTCGTGTCACGAACGCCAACGACGGCACATGTCAGAACATTTTTCAGAGAATCCGACGATGAACCAGTCGCGACAACATGATGGACGAGCGGGTGTGGTCGACGTTCGGAGCATTACGAACCCGCTCTAGTGCTGCTTCTAACGCCTGAATTGACGAGGCGCGCATGTGCACAATCGCATCAGCCTGGCCGGACACGGTTCCCGCATAAACCACCTCAGGTACTGCGTGGAGCAGCGTCCGCAGATCGTCAGGTGAGACCGTTCCGCGACAATACAGCTCGACGTAGGCCTCAACACCGATGCCTTCGGCGGCCGGGTCGACGTTCACGGTGAAACCGCGAATGGCCCCGGAGCCCACGAGTCGATCGACGCGTCGCTTTACGGCGCTTGCGGAGAGACCCACAATATCGCCGATTTCGGCAAAGCCAGCGCGCGCATTTTCGCGGAGTTGCTCAATAATTCGCTTGTCAGTTGCGTCCACCGCACTACTCTAAGCGATTTGGTGCGCGATGTCAGAGTATTCCGCGGGTTTGGAGCGCTACGGTCGACGTTCGGTGATGGTGATCACCTGGGTTGCGGTGTCGGACAGGTCGGTTGACGACCGAGCGAAGGCAGACCGAACCGTGTCCATCGTCGAGATGTTGTGAGAACTTCGCATCCACACCAACGCCACGATTGTCGCGACCACGCCGCCCAGCGCCGCGACGCCGATCGCCCAACGGGGACCGAACGCGTTTGCGACCCAACCAGCGAGAGGCGAGCCGATGAGTGTCGCGCCCATGAGGAGGGTCGAGAAAATGGCCATCACCCGCCCGCGATAGATTTCATCCGTCGTGGTTTGGATATAACCGTTGATTGTTGCAACCATGAGCACCGCACCGAAGCCCAAGAGGGGGAAGAGGACAACGAACGTCGTCACGGTCGGTGCCAGCGATGCGGCCAGACCTCCGACAGCAATCGACGCGGCGGCCATGGTGATGACGGAAAGTCGAGGCCGGGAACTTCGGGCGACGAGGAGAGCCCCAACGAGAGATCCCACGGCCAAAGCCGACATGATGAAACCGTAGTCGTGCGCCCCGAGCCCGAATTCGACGACCGCCATGGTTGCTGAAAAGATCCCGAAATTGAACACGAGTGTGCCAACGACGAACAACATCGTGAGCACGATGAGGAGGTCCGCGCGGGATCGAATGTAGGCAAGCCCGGCTTGGAATTGACCGCGTTCCTTGAGGGCCTTAAGCACGGTGTGCAATTCGCTGCGTCGGAGCATGGAAATGGCGATTACCGCAGAGGCGAGGCTGAGCCCGGCAAAGAGAAGAGTCCAGCCCGTGCCCACCAACGAGATTCCGATTCCTGCCAGCGCCGGACCGACGAGCCGCGATGAGTTGAACATCATCGAATTGAGCCCGATGGCATTGGGAACGTTGTCTTTACTGACAAGTTCGTTGACAAAGATTTGCCGGGTCGGCGTTTCTATTGCTTGGACAATTCCGAGACCGAGAGCGAGCGCATACACGAGACCGAGCGTCGCAACACCGGTCAGAACGGCGATTCCGAGAATGATACCGAATAGAGTCTCGATGACAGCCGCCCACAAGATGATGATCCGACCGGGGAATCGGTCGATGAACGGCCCGACAAACGGCCCGAGAATCAGAATCGGACCGAATTGAAGAGCGAGGCTGAATCCCAATGCGACGGCGTCATTATTGGTGAGTTCGGTGAGGACGAGCCAATCCTGTGCCGCGCGTTGCCCCCATCCGCCGATGTTGGCGAGGAGAGCCCCGATGATCCAGATGCGGAAGTTGCGATTTGCCAGAGCCCGAAACATTGAGGGTCTCGGTTCACGTGCACTACGTTGACGACGAACGACCATGTCTCTCATCCTAGGCAGGCGAGGCGGTTTGCCCCGCACCGCCTAATATGGGGCGCATGGCCACAGTCCGCGGAACCTCCCACACTTACCTCGATTCGGACGGCGTCACGATTCATTTCACCCGATGGGCCTCGCCGAAACCAGTCGCCGTCGCTCAGATCTCTCACGGACAAGGGGACCACCGAGGGCGTTACGAGCAACTTGCTCAGTACCTGGTGGATCGGGGTTTCACGGTGTACGCCGACGACCACCGCGGGCACGGCGAGACGGGACTTCGTCAATGGAATGGCAATGTCGATAAATTCGGCTATCTCGGTCCGCGCGGCGTAAACGGCGCGATTGATTCCATCAACCAGATGACGCGAATCGCTCGCTCGGATAACCCGGGACTGCCAATCGCATTCCTCGGCCACTCGATGGGGTCACTCTTGGGGCAGGTCGCCCTCGATGCGGGCACGTTCGACGCGGATCTCGCGGTGTGGTCCGGAACTGCGCTTCGAACCCTATTCACCATGAACGGTGGGGATCTCAACGCACGACATGCCCATCTCGGAACAACCGGACATGAATGGATGACTCGTGATGTGACAGTCCACCACGACAAGGTCGACGACCCCTTCATTTTTACTGTGGACATTATGAAACAGTTTGGAATTCGTGGTGCGCTCCAACTTTTGGGCACTCCCAAGCCTCCGGCGCGTGACGTTCCGATTCTGATTTTGCAAGGAGACGACGATTCGCTGGGCAACGAGAAGTCGGTGGTGGCGCTCGCGGATCGATACGTCAAGGTCGGCTACAGCGATGTGACGTTGATTTTGTATCAAGGCGCCCGTCACGAGGTCTACAACGAAACGAACCGCGACGAGGTCTTTGCCGATCTCTCGGCGTGGCTCACGGAACGACTCCGATCCATCCCCGCATGAAGGGTGAATACAAGGTTCCCGGCGGAAAACTGATTGTCGTCGAGGCCGACGAACGAGACGGCCACCTCGTCGACGTCATCATTTCGGGGGACTTCTTCCTCGAACCGGACGAGGCGCTGAACGCTATGACCGGCGCAATCGAGGGACTTCCGCTCACCGCCGACGCGGGCGAAATCGCGCGCAGGGTTCGTGACGCACTCCCGGACGACGTCGTCATGCTCGGTGTTCACCCCGAAGCGGTCGCAACAGCGGTCCGCCGCGCGATTGCCGACGCCCGATCGTTCACAGAGTACAACTGGGAATTTCTTGCACCAGAACCACTTTCGGCGGCCGAACACATGGCATTCGACCAGGTCTTGACCGAAGAGGTTGGTGCCGGCCGACGCGGTCCGACGCTGCGTTTCTGGGAGTGGAACGAAAAAGCGGTGATTATCGGATCATTCCAATCCCTTCGGAACGAGGTTGACGTCGACGAGGCCGCCGCCCGCGGTATCGGGGTGTTTCGCCGCGTGAGCGGCGGAGGCGCAATGTTCATAGAACCCGGTAACACAATCACCTACTCGATATATGCACCGGCTGAACTAGTTCGCGGTATGTCATTCGCCGACTCCTACGCGTTCCTTGACGATTGGGTCCTGCAAGCACTGAACTCCATCGGAATCGCGGCAGAGTACAAACCGCTCAACGACATCGCCAGCCCGTTGGGCAAGATTGGCGGGGCGGCGCAAAAGCGTTTGGGAAACGGTGCTGTGTTACACCATGTCACGATGGCGTACGACATCGATGCCAACGCGATGTTGCGGGTGTTGCGAATCGGTCGAGAGAAGCTGAGCGATAAGGGAGTCACGAGCGCGGCTAAGCGTGTGGACCCGATCAAGAGCCAGTCGGGGATGACGCGCAGCGAGGTCATCGACACGATGGTCGAGACATTCCGACGGCTCTACGGACTGACAGACGGAGTCATCACCGCCGACGAGCGTGCTCGAGCCGCACAGCTCGTGACAGACAAATTCCTCACCGACGAGTGGTTACGCCGAGTTCCCTAGGCTTCGAACTTGTAGCCGAGACCGCGAATCGTCACGATGAACTTCGGATTAGCTGGGTCGGGTTCGATTTTGCTGCGGATGCGCTTCACGTGGACGTCAAGCGTCTTTGTGTCCCCGTAATAGTTCGAACCCCAGACTCGGTCGATGATTTGCCCCCGCGTCAGCACTCGGTTCGTGTTGTCCATGAGGTATTCGAGCAACTCAAACTCTTTGAGCGGCAGGGTCACGGGCTGACCATTGACCGTGACCGCGTGGCGTTCGGTGTCGAGGCGAACAGGACCGGCTTCGAGGACCAATCGGCTCTCGTTCGAATCGGGAGCGGCGCCGCGACGCATAACCGCCTTAATCCGTGCTAGCAGCTCGCGGGTTGAATAGGGCTTCACGACGTAGTCATCAGCGCCGATTTCCAGACCGACGACCTTGTCAACCTCAGAGTCTTTCGCGGTGACCATGATGATCGGCACATTAGATCGCGTGCGGATTTCACGACAGACGTCGACTCCGCTCATTCCCGGAAGCATTAGATCCAACAGAATCAGATCCGGAGAACCGTTTTGCCATTCGATGAGCGCCGAGGGTCCGTCGGCGGCTTCGAGAACCTCGAAACCTTCGCGCCGAAGGATGTACACGAGGGGTTCCCGCAGGGATTGTTCGTCTTCGACTACGAGCACGCTACTCATGGGAGTTCTCCTCGCTAGTATCCACAAGCCTAGGCAGGCGAATGGTAAATGTTGAACCGACACCCTGCTGTGAGAAAAGCGTTACCTCACCGCGGTGACTCATGCTGATGTGCTTCACGAGACTCAGTCCGAGGCCGGTTCCACCCGTCGTGCGGTCGCGGGATTCATCTACTCGGTAAAACCGTTCAAACACGCGGGCCTGTTCGTCGGCGGGGATACCGACGCCCTGATCTGTCACGATTATGTCGACGTGTCCGTTTCGGGTAGTCACCCCAATACCAACCTGTTGATTTTTGTCCGAATATTGAATCGCGTTCTCGAGAAGGTTTTTCACGGCAACGGTCAGCAACTCCCCGTCCCCCATGACGAGGACGTCGTCGGGGAACTTGGCGTTGATGTCGATGTTTTTCGCCTCCGCGATGACAACCGTTCGTTCAAGAGCCTCGCGGATGACGGCGCCGATATTGACGGGACGGGCACTTGACAGGATGTCGGATGATTCAACGCGTGACAACTGAATAATCTCGGTGACGAGGTTGGACAAGCGCCGCGCTTCGCGGCGAAGGCTGTCAGCAAACTTGTGCATCTGTTTAGGGTCGTCCAGCGCACCTTCCATCGCCTCACTGAGCAGAGTGATGGCCCCGATGGGAGTTTTGATTTCGTGGGTGACATTCGCGATGAAGTCGCGACGGATCGTCTCGAAGTCCCGCTCATCGGTTGAGTCTTCAACTAGGACCAGTACGAAACCGCTCCCAATGGACACCGCTCTCGCGTGCAAATATCGAACGTCACCGCCTGCACCGAGCGTCAGCTCGAACTCGACTTCGTGGGGTGAATCGGAGTCCTTGGCGCTGCGCACGAGCTTTCGAATTTCGTTGCTGCGGATCACGCGACCCGATACCAGTCCCAGAGCAATGGCGCTATTGGTTGCGCGAAGCACCGCTAGTGAATTGTCAACGACAAACCCGGCCGTTGCTAAAACGCTGATGAGACTCGAAGCAATGTCGGTAAGTGATTCGTCGGATTGGGAATTTCTGGGACGCATCCGCACCGATCGAAAAAACAAGTAGGTCGCACCGATGGCGATGACGGCCACGGAGGACGCCACCATTACGAGAATGTCGATTTTTACCATCCGTTTCAGGTTAGGTGACGAGCGACACGCTATCGTGGTATCCAGACCATTTGGTTTGGCTATTTCATCATCCGTTAGCGAGTTGTTTGAGCGGAGTTCACCGCGCTCTGGTTCGTTCAGAAGGTTAACTGAGAGGGTTGCCATGCGCGAGATGTTCGACCAAGAGCTTGAATCGGTTCAAGAGCGAATTGTCGAGATCGCCGACACCGTGTTCACGGTGGTCACCGATGCCGCCACGGCACTGCTGGAAGCGGACGTGAAGTCGGCGGATCGTGCCCTCGTCGGTGCGGAAATCATCAGTGAAAAGGCGCTGTCGCTGGATGAACTCGTCATCCGGACCCTGGCACTGCAGGCCCCGGTCGCCCGAGACCTGCGAATACTCGTCTCGACCTTGCGCATCTCGGCGTCGCTTGAACGAATGGGAGCACTCGCGTCGCACGTCGCCACGATCGCCCGATTCCGCTTCCCCGATTCCGCAATACCCGAGACGCTGTCGGACACGTTCGACGAGATGGCGCGGCTTGACATCCGTCTGTGTAAGAAATTGATTAAGTTACTGAAGAACACATCGGTCGACTTGGCCCGGTCAATTCAGGCCGCCGACGCCCGCGTAGATGAACTTCATCGCGAGGTGTTCGAGATCGTCCTTGACAAAACCTGGAAAGAAAAGGCGGTTCACACGGTGGACGTCACACTCGCCAGCCGATATTTCGAGCGCATTGCCGACCACGTTGTCGATATCTCGTCAAAGGTCAGCTACCTCACAACGGGTGATTGGTCGGACAACGACCTCGAAGATTAATGCTCCGTTGTTCTGCTGTCCACCTGCCGTCTGTGTCGTCGGAGTTCAGTCAGACTGACCAAATAATTCGATGATGTGAATTTTTATCGAATCTATCGGTCCCACTACAACGAAAGGTCGAACGAAAAAATGTTCAATCCAGTAAAAGTCGCAAGTGCTGTCGCACTCGTCGCACTGACCCTCACGGGTTGCGCCGCGAACGAAGGCGGAGGAACGGAAAGTCCCGCAGCAAGTCTCACGGGAACTCTCAACGGTGCCGGAGCATCATCGGCCGGAACCGCCCAAGAGGCGTGGATCGCTGAGTTCCAGACGGCCAACGACGGTGTTACCGTCAACTACGACCCCAGCGGTTCAGGAGCGGGTCGAGAGTCCTTCTTCGCGGGTGCCGTTGCCTTCGCGGGCACGGACTCGTCTCTCTCGGAGGACGAACTCGCTCTTGCCTCGCCCGTCTGTGCAGCTGAAGGCGGCTTCTTTGAGGTCCCCGTCTATGTCTCGCCGATTGCCGTAATTTACAACCTCGAGGGCGTGGACGCGTTGAACCTGGCTCCCGCCACCATGGCAGGAATCTTCAAGGGAGACATCACCAACTGGAACGACGCAGCGATTGCCGCGGACAACCCCGACGTGACTTTCCCCGACCTGGCCATCACTGCGGTTCACCGTTCGGATGACTCGGGTACGACCAAGAACTTCTCGGACTACCTCAGCAAGAACGCCGGGGACATCTGGGATGGCGAAGTTGGGGACGCGTTCCCCTACGCGACCGGTGAAGGTGCTTCTGGTACCTCGGGAGTTGTTGACGCTGTCACCAACGGAACCGGAACGATCGGTTACGCTGACGCATCGAAGGCCGGAGACCTCGGAACCGCCAACATCAAGGTCGGCGACACCTGGGTTGGACACACTCCAGAAGGTGCAGCCGCAGTGGTTGCGTTGTCACCTCGTGTCGAAGGCCGTTCAGCCACCGACATGGCTGTATCGATCGACCGCACCCTTACGGATGCAACTGCCTACCCACTCGTTCTCGTGTCGTACCTCATTGGGTGTAACGACTATGCGGATGACGCCGTCGGCGCTCTCGTGAACGCCTACGCTACTTACCTGACGAGTGTTGACGGCCAGGCAACTGCAGCCGCAAACGCCGGATCTGCGCCTGTTTCGGGTGCGGTTCAGGAAGAGGCGGCCGCAATTACCGCAGCAATCAAGTAACGACTAGACGCAACGAGAGGGGCGCTGAATCTTCATGATGCAGCGCCCCTCTTGTGTCGTTAGGATTTCGCTGTGACCTCCGCGCCTCCCGCAACACGTCGACCCCGCCGAGGCGATCGAATCTTCCGTGGCATTTCGATTGGTGCCGGCGTCGTGATTCTGTCGGTTTTGGTCCTCGTCGCGGCGTTCTTGGTATTCAAAGCAATTCCAGCACTTGACCCATCGGCGCAAATTGAATCGACGCCGGACGGGTTTCTCGCCTTCGTTGGACCGTTGGTGTTCGGTACGTTGTTTTCTGCGACACTTGCTCTGATCTTTGCGACACCGTTGTCCATCGGAATCGGACTGTTCATTTCGCATTATGCCCCTCGCCGAATTGCATCGGTACTCGGCTATGTCATCGATCTATTGGCCGCGATTCCCTCGGTTGTCTTTGGGCTGTGGGGGATTCAAGTCTTTGCACCCTTTATTCAGCCGGTGTATCTATGGCTACACGACAACCTTGGCTTCCTCCCGATATTCGAAGGCGAGGTCTCTGGCACTGGACGCACGATTCTTACTGTCGGGGTAGTCCTCGCCATCATGATTTTGCCCATCATGTCGGCCCTCGCCCGAGAGGTCTTTCTCCAGACTCCGCGATTGCATGAAGAGGCCGCTCTGGCCTTGGGTGCAACTCGTTGGGAAATGATTCAGATGGCCGTTCTTCCGTTCGCCCGAAGCGGACTCTTGTCTGCGGCGATGCTTGGACTTGGTCGAGCACTGGGCGAAACCATGGCCGTTGCTATGGTCTTGTCGCCAGCGGCGGCGGTGTCCTTCAAGCTCCTCACCTCGGAAAACCCGTCGACCATTGCATCGACCATCGCGCTCGATTTTCCAGAGGCCTCTGGACTCGATGTCAACGCGCTCATCGCCGCGGGACTTGTGCTCTTCGCAATCACGATGGTGGTCAACTCGTTCGCGCGCGCAATAGTCACGCGCCAGCGCATAAAAATGGGGGAGAACTGATGACCACGGTTCTTACTCGCGCCACCACTCTGACTCGTGGCACCGTCATCGCGCTATTTATCAGTGGAATGGCAATCTCTTATTTTGTCGCCGCCATCAGCCGAGGCGACGGTGAAATCGTCCCCCTCGGCATCTTCGCGCTGGGCTTGGTGGTTTTTGGAATGCTCGTGATTCCAACATCGTGGGTCGTAGAGGGGCGCCGGAAGGCGATCAACCGAACAATGACGGGCTTGGTTTTCTCGGCCTTCGGTTTCGCTTTGGTACCGCTCGTTTCGCTGGTCTGGACTGTCGTCACACTCGGTCTTGCGCGATTCGACGGTGAATTTTTCGGAAGTTCCATGCGTAACGTCGTAGGAGAGGGCGGCGGTGCTCTCCACGCAATTATCGGCACTGTGGAAATCACGTTAATCGCCGCCCTAATTTCGATCCCCATCGGGCTTCTGACCAGCGTGTACCTAGTCGAATACGGTCGAGGTCGATTCTCAAAGTGGGTGACAACAATGGTCGATGTGATGACGGGAATTCCATCCATTGTCGCCGGTCTATTTGCATTCGCGTTGTTTTCCGTCTTTTTCGGCCCCGGAGTTCGAATGGGCTTTGCCGGTGCTGTCGCACTCAGCGTTCTCATGATCCCCGTGGTTGTTCGTAGTTCGGAAGAAATGTTAAGACTCGTACCCAACGAATTGCGCGAAGCGTCACTCGCTCTCGGAGTTCCCAAGTGGCTTACAATTCTTCGCGTTGTCATTCCCACGGCAATCGGAGGTCTAGTCACCGGAATCATGATTGCGATTGCGCGCGTGATTGGCGAGACGGCACCGCTTCTCATTGTGGCCGGATTCACGCAGAGCATGAACTACAACCCTTTCAGCGAGCGAATGATGACCTTGCCGGTCTTCGTCTATAACTCGTATTCCAGCCAGGGAACGGACGCTCAGGCATACATCGATCGCGCCTGGGCTGGTGCTCTGACCCTCATTGTCATTGTCATGGTCCTTAACCTCGGAGCTCGAATTGTCGCGCGCGTGTTTCGGCCCGCCGGAAACCACTAAGAACGGAAAAATACATGGGAAAAATCATTGAACTCGATCACGTCGACGTGTTGTACGGTCAGTTTCTCGCCGTCGAAGACGTGTCCCTCACAATTGAACCTCAGACGGTGACAGCGTTCATCGGACCTTCCGGTTGCGGTAAATCGACGTTGCTGCGCACCATCAATCGCATGCACGAGGTTATTCCTGGCGCGCGGGTCAAGGGGGACATCCGCCTTGATGGCCTCAACCTTTACGGAGAGGATGTCGACCCAGTAACCGTTCGTCGCGAAGTCGGCATGGTCTTTCAGCGCCCCAACCCCTTTCCGACGATGTCAATCCGCGACAACGTGCTGGCGGGTTACAAGCTCAACAACAGCCGAGTCTCGAAGTCAGACCACGATGCCATTGTCGAATCGTCACTCAAGAGTGCTCACCTGTGGAAAGAGGTCAAAAACCGTCTCGACAAGCCCGGTGGAGGCCTGTCTGGCGGACAGCAGCAACGCTTGTGCATTGCGCGAGCAATCGCAGTTCGCCCTCGCGTGCTTCTGATGGATGAGCCAACGTCAGCCCTCGACCCAATCTCAACTCAGGCGATTGAAGACCTCGTGTCGCAACTGAAGAACGACTACACAATCGTCATTGTGACGCACAACATGCAGCAAGCTGCTCGTGTTTCCGACCGGACAGCATTTTTCAATATCGCCGGCGAGGGTGAGCCGGGCAAGCTCGTTGAATTCGACGACACTTCAGTGATTTTCTCGAACCCAACCCAGAAAAACACTGAGGACTATATTTCGGGTCGATTCGGTTAACTAGCGCGTTGTGAGGGCTTCAAACTCGGGGTGACGTCGAATGACAACGGGGACAAAAGGGCACACGCCGACTATTCGGTAGTCCGTGTTGTCGCGAAACCATTCGAGAACAGAAACCACCAGTTCGGTGCCGGCTCCCGTATTGCGCATGGTGGGCAAAACCTCGGTGTGAAACAGGCGCGCCACCCCGTCCGTGACCTCGAAATCCACCCATCCAACGGCGACGCCATCGCGCAGTCCGGTGATGCGCTCGTTCTCAACGCGAAGATCCATTACGTCCCCTAGTGCCCAGCGGCAACAGCCTCGGCTGCCTCTTGGTGGCCGCTCTTCTCTCGAAGAGGCTCGGCTTTAATGAACCACGACAGAACAAACGCGATGATGGAAATGACAAGCGCAACGGTATACACCGACTGTGCTGATAAAGCGAAACCTTCAACAAATGGCGCTCTGAGCACATCGGCAGCTCCATTGAGGAATGATGTGTTTCCACTCAGAGAGTCCGCCAACGATTCAGGGTTCGACGAGGCATTGGTAAACATCTCAATGATGCCGGCGTTTGCGGGGTCATTGACAATCGCGGGGTCTTGGAGCGCTGCCCCAATTTGTTGTTGAGTGTCAGTTCGACTGAAGATGTCCTTGAGAGCTTCGGGAATCTTGCCAAATAACACAGAAAACAACACAGCGGTCCCAAGCGTGCCACCAATCTGGCGGAAGAACGTCGCGCTAGCGGTCGCAACACCCACCTGGCGGGGCTCGACAGCGTTTTGGCTGGCAATCGTCAACGTCTGCATCATTAACCCGAGTCCCGAACCCACGATAAGCATTCCAATCATGAGGAACATGAGGTCAGAGTCCTTGTTAATTTGTCCGAGCCAGACGAATGCCACGACCAGCAGTCCGGTACCGAAGATGGGGAGTGCTTTGTAGCGACCCGTCTTAGAGATCACCCGGCCCCCGATTGCAGTGGCCACCATGATTCCCAGGACCATCGGCAGCATTTGGATTCCACTTTCCGTGGGGGTAGATCCAACGACGAGCTGGAGGAACAGCGGGATGGTCATCATTGCACCGAACATCGCGAATCCAACAAGAATTCCAAGAACAGTGATTTGGGAGAAGGTCGTGGATTTGAACAGTGACAGCGGAATGAGTGCGGCATCGCCCATGCGAGCCTCGGCGATGATGAAGCCAACTATTCCCAAGACTCCCAAGGTGTACATCATGATCGAATTCCACGAGAGCCAACCCCACTCTCGGCCCTGTTCGGCGACGAGCAGAAGTGGAACAACGGCGAGGATGACCGTGACAACACCGATCCAGTCGATCTTGACGTTATGCCTGATTTGCGGGACGTGCAGGAATCGCCACACCATATAAACAGCAATCGCGCCAATCGGAATATTCACGAGGAACACCCACCGCCAGCCATCGATCCACAGAATTTGGTCAGTACCCGCGAAGAAACCGCCAACGAGAGGTCCAAGTACGCTCGAGGATCCGAAGACCGCAATGAAGAAGCCTTGGTACTTCGCTCGTTCGCGCGGCGCAACCATATCGGCGATGATTGTGAACGCAAGCGACATTAGCCCACCGCCACCGATTCCCTGAATGGCTCGGAATATCGCGAGAGTGGGCATCGACCACGCGAAACCGGAAAGGATCGATCCGATCAAGAAGATGAAGATTGACGCCATATAAATCGGTCGTCGACCGTAAATGTCACTCAGTTTTCCTGCAATCGGAGTGACTACAGTCGAGGTGATGAGGTACGCGGTTGTGACCCACGCCTGAAGTGAAAGGCCGTTGAGGTCATCTGAGATCGTTCTCATCGCCGTGCCGACAACGGTCTGATCGAGCGACGAAAGGAACATTCCAGACATCAGGCCGACGAGCACCAACCAGATTTCGCGGGGCGTCATAGCGTCGGATGAATGGACGGTTTTTTCTCGAGTCGATTGAGGCACGACGGCAAGCATACGCCCGATAGCCTTGAGGAATGAACCGTGCACGGACGCTCCCCCTCCTTTTCGCGTTGATTCTTGCGGGTTGTGTTTCGACCACACCGGCTCACTCAGAGATTCCTGCCCCCACCCAAAAGCCGATGGCCACGCCCGTGATCACCCCCGTGCCGATCCCCGCACCGACGGTTGCGGCCATCGACGTGACTCTCCATTCACTTGACGAAGCCGATTCACTGTGGGTCGTTGCCGACAAGTTGCGCCCCTTGCAACCGAAAAAGTACGTCCCGTCTGGGCTTCGTACGCTCGATGTTCCTCACACCTATGAGCCGACACTTCGTGACGACGCGGCGAAAGCGTATCTGAAAATGTTTCGGGCGGCCAAGAACGACAAGGTAAACCTCGTCGTCCAGAGTGGATACCGGTCATATTCCACGCAGGTTTCGGTCTACAACGGCTGGGTAGCGTCGTTGGGGCGAAAAGCGGCGGATTTGCAAAGCGCACGCCCAGGATATTCCGAACACCAGACGGGATTGTCCGTCGACATCGCATCGGCAACGGCGGGTTGCACGATCCAGGCGTGTTTTTCGCGGACACCCGAGGGCAAGTGGTTGACCAAGAACGCGTGGCGATTCGGATGGCACTTGCGCTATCCCAATGGAAAGACCGCGGTCACGGGATATAAATTCGAACCGTGGCATTGGAGGTACGTCGGAGATGAACTTGCGGCAGAGCTCCAGCTCACGCCAAAAATCACGATGGAGGAGTTCTTCGGTTTGCCCTCAGCCCCTGACTACGCCCAGTAATTCCCTGCTGCACGCTGCCGCGGGCGATAGTCTGGAATCCCTGGGTGAATGAAAGGAGCCGACATGACATACGCCTATTTAGGACCCGTTGGCACCTTCACATGGACTGCTCTTGGACAAGTGCCAGAGGCCGTTGGTGCCGACTGGCTTCCTGTGAACAATGTCGGGGAGGCACTGTCTGCTGTTATCGACGGCCGAGCAGAGGCGGCGATGATCGCCGTTGAGAACTCGATCGAAGGTGGTGTTAGCGCTGCTCAGGATGCGCTCGCACAGTCGACGGGACTGCAGATTTTGGGCGAGTACCTCGTTCCCGTGAACTTCGATGTCGTGGTCCGTGAGGGAACGACGCTCGCCGACATTCGCGTTGTTGTTGCACACCCCGTCGCGTACGCGCAGTGTCGTCGCTGGCTTGAAGCGAACCTCCCTCATCACGAGCACCTCCCCGCTACGTCGAACGTTGCGGCGGCTCACGAAATTGTCTCTGGTGTGCGTGGTGACGCGGCGATTGCCCCTGCCGGTTTTGAAACGCACTCCGACCTCGCGACCCTCGATGCGGGAATCGGGGACAATCCTTCCGCTGTAACGCGGTTCGTTCTGATTGGTCGCCGCCGCCCGGTTGCCCCGCGCACCGGCACGGACAAAACGACGGTCATCGTTGAACTTCCCGACGACCGACCCGGTGGCTTGCTCGAAATGCTGGAACAGTTCGCCACTCGTGGGGTCAACTTGTCGTTGCTTGAATCGCGACCCATCGGCGATTCCCTTGGACGATATCGATTCGTGATCGATATCGACGGGCACATCGAAGACGAACGTGTGGCCGACGCACTTCTTGGCCTTCGGCGTTACAGCCCCGGACTTCAGTTCCTCGGGTCTTACCACCGTGCCGATGGTCATACTCCCAGCGTGACCGCGCAATACTCCGACGCGGCATTCGTTGATGCCCGCGAGTGGCTCGACCGCCTTGTCTTCGGCGGTGAGGCGTAACGATGATTGACTCCACGCTGTTGCGAACCGAGCCGGACACCGTTCGTTCGTCGCTCATCGCTCGCGGTGATGACCCTTCCGTCGTCGATGCGGCAATCGCCGCCGATCAGGGCCGTCGCGATGCGATTTCCGCGTTCGAGAAACTTCGTGCCGAGCAAAATGCACACGGCAAGCTGGTCGCGGTCGCTCCCAAGGAAGAGAAAGCCGCTCTCGTTGCGGCTGCTCAGGATTTGTCTGATCGGGTCAAGGCCGCCGAAAAGTCTGCCGCCGACGCGGGCGAGGAATTCACACGTGTCGCTGGCGGAATCGGAAACATCATTATCAGCGGCGTCCCGGCCGGTGGCGAAGAAAATTTCGTCACACTTCGCGAGGTGGGTGAAATTCCGACATTCGATTTCGAACCTCGAGACCACCTCGAACTCGGTGAAATGCTCGGGGCCATCGACACCGTCCGCGGCACTAAGGTGTCGGGTTCACGTTTCTATTTCCTTTCGGGAATCGGGGCCCGGCTCGAAATAGCGCTCATGTCGCTCGCACTTGACCGCGCACTCGCGGTCGGATTTACGCCACTTATCACCCCGACCCTCGTGAGCCCCGCAATCATGCAGGGAACGGGTTTCCTCGGCGCGCACTCCGACGAGATTTACTACTTACCCGCGGATGATTTGTATTTGACGGGAACCAGTGAAGTGGCGCTCGCGGGATTCCACGCGGACGAGATCATCGACCTGGCGGCCGGCCCCAAGCGGTATGCCGGTTGGTCCACCTGTTACCGCCGCGAAGCCGGGTCGTACGGAAAGGACACTCGCGGAATTCTGCGTGTACACCAGTTCAACAAACTCGAGATGTTTTCATACTGCGCACCTGCCGAAGCCGAGGCCGAACATGACCGTCTCGTTGCATGGCAGGAAGAGATGATGGGGCTGCTCGGATTGTCCTACCGCGTGATTGATGTTGCCGCGGGAGACCTCGGTTCGTCGGCCGCTCGAAAGTTCGACATCGAAGCGTGGATCCCGACTCAGGGCGCGTATCGCGAACTCACGTCGACGTCGAACTGCACGACCTACCAGGCGCGCCGACTTAACATTCGGCACCGACCGGACGGCGGGTCAACCGAGACGGTCGCCACACTGAACGGAACACTCGCGACGACCCGTTGGCTCGTCGCAATTCTCGAGACGCATCAGAATGTGGAGGGATCGGTGACGATTCCGGAGGCACTTCGTCCGTACCTCGGCGGTCTCGCCGTCGCGGAGCCGCTTTCGTGATGGCGGAACAATCTGAACCGTGGATGGTCGCCATCGATATCGATGGCACCCTCGTGTCCGACTACGGGATCCTCAACCCGTGGACCATCACAGAAGTCGGGCGACTGGTGGATGCGGGTCACCACGTCACGATCGCGACCGGTCGGTCCGTTCCGATGAGCCTGCCGTTCATCAATGAACTCGGAATCTCGCCCGAATTTGTGGTCTGTGCGAATGGCGCGATTATCGTCCGTCGCGACGAGTCCCACCCAACCCGATACGCACGGGACACCGTTGAGTTGTTCGATCCGGGTCTCGTGCTGCGCGAGATACACGACACGATTCCGGACGCCCATTACGCCGTTGAAGATGAGACGGGTTTGCTGCGCTACATCGGTTGGTTCCCCGAAACGGGTGTCAATATGCACACCCAAAAGATGGAGACGTTCGAAGAGCTCTTGACCGATCAAGCCACCCGCGTGGTCGTCATCGCCCCCAATTCTCGACAGGACTATTTCACCGACGTCGTCGACATGCTTGGACTTCACAAGGTGACATATTCAATCGGGTACACATCGTGGCTCGATATCGGGCCGCAAGGGGTCAATAAGGCGACAGCCCTCGAAAAGGTCCGCGAACGATGGAGAATACCCCGAAACCGGGTGATGGCTATCGGAGACGGCCGAAACGACATCGACATGCTTGAGTGGGCAGGCGAATTTGGTCGCGGGATCGCGATGGGCCAAGCCCCGGAGGAAGTTCGTAACGCAGCAAGTGAAATAACACTCGACGAGTCCGAAGGCGGGCTTCCGTCGGCTCTGGCGACGCTCGCGTAAATCAGCCGGTTCACTCAGTTAGACTTAACGGTGGAGGGCTGTCCGAGAGGCCGATGGAGCTGGTCTTGAAAACCAGTGGGCAGCAATGTCTCGTGGGTTCGAATCCCACGCCCTCCGCCCAAAACTTCCAGGAGATCAGTGACCAACGTGACACCGAACACACAACCAGAATCTTCACCACGTCACGCGGCGAAAGCCGTTCGTCGACCGTGGGGAACGATTCTGCGTGCGGTCGGGTTATCGCTTGCCGTCGCGCTGGTGTCATCCTCGTCCATTGCGGGAATTGTCGCCTGGAAGATTACATCATCGATCAACTCTGTATCGTTGGCGGGAGAGGATATCAAGCTCTCGGGAATCGGCGCAATGAAAGGCGCCTTCAACGTACTCATTGTTGGGTCTGACACTCGCGTTGGTCAACCGTCAAAATTTGGCGGCGAGGCAGCGGGCGCGACGCTCAATGACGTCAATATAGTTGTTCACGTTTCTGAAGACCACTCGCGCGCCGTTGCCGTCTCAGTGCCGCGTGACTTGGTCGTTCCAATCCCGTCCTGCCCGCGCGAAGACGGTTCGGGCATGAACGCCTCGATGGCCGCACAGCCCATTAACGTCGCGCTCTATTACGGAGGGCTCGCGTGCGCCGTGCTCACCGCCGAAAATCTCACGGGACTCACTATCGATTACGCCGGCTTGATTACGTTCAACGGTGTTGCCTCGCTTGCGACCGCGATCGGCGGGGTTGACGTGTGTGTCAACGCCGCGGTGGACGATCCCTATACCGGACTCAAGTTCCCGGAAAAAGGTACATACAACATTTCAGGCTGGGAGGCTCTCGCGTTCCTGCGCTCGCGTCACGGCGTGGGAGATGGGTCGGATCTCGGACGCATCTCTTCGCAACAGGTTTACCTCTCTTCGCTTGTTCGCAAGGTTCAAGACGAAGGAGTTTTGCTCGATCCAGCGAAAGTTTACGGGCTCGCATCCGTCGCCGCCAGCTCGATGACACTGTCGAACTCGCTTTCGAGCCTCGACACCATGGCCGCCATGGCCTTGGTGCTCAAGGACATTCCTCGCGAAAACATCATGTTTGTTCAGTACCCCAGCACGACGGGGCTTGGCGGGGTATATGCGGGAAAGGTCGCGCCGGTACGTGACCTTGCGGAGACGCTATTCGCGGCAATCAGAGAAGACACGCCGTTCCGTCTCGACAAGGATGCAACGGGGGTCGGTTCTGAAATAGATGCAACAGATGTTGAATCTGAAATAGACGATAAAACGCAAAAAAAGGGATCCGGAGAAATTTTGAGCGGAGTACAGGGTCAGTCCGCCGCGCAAAACACATGTTCTGTGTCTTACGGCACTTAGGAATAGTCATCGGAGTCCGCATCGTCTTGCATATTGGTCCCATGAAAACGGGAACCGAAGCATTGTCGTCACGACTTCTATCTGAGCCACTTCCCGAGGCGCTCATTCTTCCGTCTGGCACCGCGTGGCCTCAAAGCCGTTCAGATGTCGTCAAGCATCCCCAACTAGAACTGTTGGGGACACGTCGCGGCGCTCTCATTGAACGTCGACTGGAATTGATTGTGGCTGACGCTCGACGACGCGATGAGCCGGAAGTCACGATTTTGCTGATTGCCGAAGCACTAAACGTTGCTCAGTTCCCTGAATACATCATCAAGAGACTTGGGCAAATGGCCGACAAGTTAGAGATTGTCTTTTTCGCGCGGGCACAAAGTGCGGCGCTTCTGTCGTACGTTGCGCACAGGGTTCAATCCTGGACGTCGCCAACGTACATTCGACCTGAATACGCTGGAATTCTCAGGGGGACCCGAAAGCGGTTCTATTATGACGTCTACGCGAGCCGATGGTCCGGTGACGACCACACTTTGACGATTCTTCCCTATTTCGAAGACGATCGCTCGACGGACGGACTCATGAATCGATTTGCCCGACACACGGGAATTGCGGTGCCAGTGGCCAATAAGGCCAACCGCGCGAACGCATCACTTGGGAAAAAACAACTTGTGCGCCTCGGTGAACTTAAGCACAGATTACGCTGGGTTCGGTCGATACCGGTTCTCACAAAACTCGCTGCGTGGTTCTATTTCTCTGTTCTTCGGCGAATCCAGAACGAACCGCAAGGGTCTCGCTGGGTGCTCACAACCGGGGAAAGGCGCGAAATCGTCGAACGTTATCGTGAGTCAAACGCACGATTCAAGAAGCTGTTGGGCTCGGAATCGCGGCGGGATTTTTGGAAGCGCTGGTTCTCGGAATTGGAAGCGCCTCCCAGGAAATAAGTGGGTAACATGGACTGGTACGGGAGACGTCGCATAGTTCGGCCTAGTGCACCACCCTGCTAAGGTGGAGTTCCCTTTAGGGAGCCGTGGGTTCAAATCCCACCGTCTCCGCTCGGTAACGATTCACTGTGGTGCTTGGCAACAAAGGAGATTCACCATGGCAACAACTCGAGTAGTTGTTCACGTTGGACCTATGAAAACTGGGACAACCGCGATAGGCGCCTACTTTTCTTCCGCACACGCAGCCGGGATCCTTCCGTCGGACGTCATTTATCCGGCGGGCGACTTGTGGTTTCCTGCAGCGGGGAGCGTTACAAAACACGGCCAACTCGCCGATTATTTGTACCCGGAAGGACGCAAAGAAGCTGGTCGAAAAACGGCGATTCAAGCTCCGGACGACATCGTCCGCAAAGTTCGGGATCTCGCGGCACATGTTGCCAAAGGACGCGGTTCACGCAGGACCGCGGTGTTTATCAGCGAAACGTTAGTTGGCAGAGCGAACCTCGGACGCTTGGTGGATCTGCTGAAGGCCGAGTTTGACGAAGTGGTTTTTGTTCTCACCGTGCGGTCCCCGGTGGAGGCAACTCAATCTCTTCTCGTTCACAAAATCAAAGAGTGGCGATCGGATCGCGCCGATCTGGATGTATACGGGATGCTCAAACGCCCCAATGGAAAGGTCGGGTACGACTATCGGCGCATGCTTTTGCAGTTGCACGAACTACCCATCGACGATTTTTTCATAATTCCCTATTTCGAAGACGAATCAGACGGGTATGCCGTGATTGATCGTTTCATGAAGATTGTGACCGGACAACCTGCCACCCGATTAGAGGGTGATTTCGGTTCGCGCCGAATTCACCCCAGCCTTCCGCTGTCGTCGTTAAAGCGCCTTGTCGCGTTGAAGAGGTTGAAGCCCCACGTTGAGCGCGTCCCGTTTCTTGCCGCGATTATTCAGTCACTGTTCCGCCGTATCCTGAATGCCGATCGGTCCAAAGCTATGCGAGCGGGATTCACCACTCGTTCGTCTGATTCCGGAGATTGGGTGATTTCCCCAGAGGACCGCGCCCGGATCGTCGGGCTCTACGGAAATCTTGGCGACGACCTCCGAAAGGCTTTAGGACCCCAATCAAAACAGGCAGAATGGCGTTCGTGGTTTAAGGCGACGGGGATCTAAATGTCAAAGGTTCGACTCCTTGTCCACCTGGGGCCGATGAAAACCGGAACCAGCTCGTTTGCGTATCATTTTTCGCGACTTACGTCAGCCGGAACACTTCCGCGATCAGTGATCTATCCAACGGGCGAATTGTGGTTTCCGGCTCGGGGCGAGATTGTCAAACATCACGACCTCGTCGAGATTGCCCTTGCGCCACTCAACGCTTCCGGAGAACGTCGACGGAGCACGGACGCAACCCCCGCTCTCATCCGTGGACGATTGTCCGCAATTGTGGCTGAGGCGACCAGACGAGGCGGGGATGTTCGTGTGGTGATGGTGTGTGAGATTGGCGATCAACGCGCCGCTCCCAAACTCGGAAAAGTTTTGCGGGAATATTTTGATTCTGTGGATTTTGTCATTGTTGCGCGCGACCAGCCAAGCGCAATCCGATCCTTGATTGCTCAACAGATTCGGATGTGGGACCGCACCGATGGAACCGCTCTCGATCCCAATGCTTTTACCCGCAAACACGCGGCGCGTGGGTCTTACGATTATGCGCGGTTGTGGGACAAGTGGAACACCGGCTCCGATGATTACTCGGTCCACTTTGTTCCGTATCGATCAGGCGTTGACACAACTGATCTGTCACAAGACATTTTTACCGCCACTGGGTTTGGCGATTTTCCGCACAGTCCAGACCTGAGCAACGGAGAAAGAATTCATTCAACCTTCTCCCACAAACGGATGAGCGATTTGGCAACAATCAAAAGTTGGGCGCTCCGTCTTGCGGTGATTCCGGGGGCTCTCTGGCTGAGTCGTTGGCTCTTCCATTTTGTGGTGCGGCGGGCACACGCCGAGCTAAAGCGCAACGCTATCCAACCCAGAGATACCTGGACACTCTCTCCCGCCGAACATTCCTTCATTGTCGAGAAATATCGCACATCCAACAAACAATTCCGCGAGAAATTGGGGGCCGAGGGCAACAACGCTCGATGGACTGAATGGTTTGCGCGAACTCTGGACCCGGTGACATGACCGTCACTCGCGCGCTCGTCCATCTTGGCCCCGTCAAGACGGGAACCACTGCGCTGTCCCGCTATTTCACGCTCACCAATCGATCTGGTACGACTCCGAAATCCATCGTCTTTCCCACGGGGGATCTCTGGTTCGGAGAGGACGGCAATATTGTTCGCCAGCGCTACGAGATGGAAGGACTGATGAGTAAAGCCCATCGGCCGCCGGGAAACGAGTCGGACGCGTCCCTGCCAGGAAGTGATGTGGACATCGCGTTGGCAAAGGTTTCTGACGCGCTTCGCGCGACAAAGTTAAATTCCGCAACGGCGGTCTTTGTTGTCGAGACCGGGTTACCACGTTTTGATCCGCGCCACCTCAACGCCGTGATGCGGCGACATTTCGATGTTGTGGACTATCTGTTTATCGCGCGCCGGCAAGACAAACTAGTGAGTTCGATTATCGCCCAGCACATGAAAATGCGGGAAAAGCGATGGGCAACACTAAGCCCACGCTGGGAAATGTTGAAAGTCCCCCGACTTCGCGATTTCGCCGCCCTCGATTATGCCGCCCAATACCGACGGTGGGTGGACGTGGTCGGCGCGGATCATGTCTTCGTCGTGCCATACGACGAAGACGACCACGGTTCATTCGGGACAATCGATCGAATCTTCGAATTTGCTAACTTGGGGGTCGCTCCTCGAGTTGAGGGTATCGAAGGGTTGCGCATTCACCCGACATTTTCCACATTGGGAATGAAGAAAATGGCGTGGCTAAAATCCATCACGCGTGTTGCGTGGCTCTGGCCACCATTTCGTCCGCGTTTGACCGAGGCGTGGACGTCGCGGTTGTTCACGTACCACAATCAGGCGATCGACGGTTTACCTGACGATGACGGAACTCCTTTTGAACCGTGGACGCTGTCGGCGTCAGATCGCCGCTGGGTGATGCGCAGATTTCTTACCTCCAACCGAACGTTACGGTCCATGCAGTCCTCGCACGGTGCGAGCTGGGATGAGTGGATTCGCCAAGTAGAGGAGAACTCTCGGTGACGAAACCTATTGCCCTGGATATCACCGCGATCGCGGAGATGAATTTCACAACTGGTGTGCAGCGCGTGATACGCCAATTTGTCGCGGCCCACTCGGACGAAATCGAATTCATTCGATACGACTATGACGCAAACGTGTGGCGAAGCGTCCCCGAACTAGGAAGTATCGTCGTGCGCGAAAGAGGCGGAATCGTTGCGCAAGCCCGAGCGGCGGCTGAAAAAGCAACAGTCGGCGTCGTTCACATGGCGCGCCGTACGTCCCCCCGCAACCTCTTGCGTGAAGTTCCATTCGCACGACCGGCTTACTTCTGGCTGAAGGATTTCATCGCTCGCAACCTACAGTCGCAAGCGGTTGAACGAACCTATTCACTCAGGTCCCAACCAATCTGGGAGCCGAATCCGAATCAGACATATCTCATGATGGACATCCCAGTAAAACTGATGCACACGTGGGCGATGCAAGACGTCTTTGCGACGAAGGTAATGCGCAGCATTATCTATGTGCATGATCTGTTTCCGTTGTCCCACAGGCATCTATTTGAGCGAGAAAACATTGGGGGTGTCCGCAGCCTTCATCTTGAATACCTCGACGCGGTCAGCGATGCAACCGATGTCATCACGAACTCCGAATTCACATTGAGCCAATACCTCCGCTTTCTTGACCTGCTTGAAACGGGGACGAATCACAAGCAGAATCGCTCGGTGGTCTATCTTCCGTGGCCGCATTTCAGCGCTAGCGGGGCCAAAGACGATTCTCTCGCCAATCGAATTTTCCAGGATGCGTCAATTCGTGTCCTCCTGATTGGGCAACTGGACAAAAGAAAAAACTTTCACGTGGTGGTCTCGGCAATTCGCGAACTTCTCAAGAACGGGGAAGACGCGCGTCTTGGAATTCTCGCGGGCTACTCAATGATGACCGACAATGTGTTGCAGAGCGCCCTTGACGCGTGCACCCCAGAACAGCGCTCACGCATCAGTATCGAGGGAATCGTATCGGACGCCGAACTTCTCGCGATTTATGACGCCGTTGATGTTGTCGCGGTTCCATCGCTCGCCGAGGGGTACGGTCTGCCGGTCGTCGAAGCGCTGTCGCGCGGAAAGCGAGTTCTTGTGGCGAATTCGACCGCACTTCCGGAACTTGCGACGAAGTTTGACCACGATGCAGTGACGATTATCGAGCCGTTTGATGTCCAGGGTTGGGCTGACGCTATCCGGCGCACCAACCAACTTCCCCCACTTCCGCCGGTGAAATTGTCCCCGGAGTTCCCCAAGAGCTGGCGCGAGTTTGGCACGAGAATCATGGCGAAACCGCGGCGACGATGACACCCGAAAACAACCATTGGCAGCAACGAACCGCAAACCCACGTTGACTGAGTTGCCGTAAGCGCCCTAAGCCTCCTCATCGTCCTCGGTCGGATCGGGCATAATGACGCGGGCAATTCGGTTCGACACCCTCTCGACGACGGTCATCGCAGTCAACGTTGTCCGGAGGGACATTGCCATGAGAACGATGAGCAACTTGTTGAGCGCCGAATCATTGCTGTTCACGGCAAAAAGCCACGATTCCATTGCGGCAGCGCCGATCGTGCCCGGGACGACAAGGAGAACTAGGGGCCAAATCACTGTGAGGCGAAGGATTGGAATCTTGGCCCGAAGCCGAATACGTTCGGTGTGAACGTGAATTTCGGCTGAATCACTGTCGGATCCCGCATCCTGCAGTTTGTCCCGCAGCGCCGCGTGGTCCTTTTCATTTTGCTCAAACCCGGCCAGCCACCTTTTCACGGCGGTGGGGAGATAAACAAGAATCGCCACAACGAGGACGACCAGAACAATCGCCGACGGGTAGTAGCCGAACACAATCAACGAACAAACGACACCAATGACGGCACTGACAGCACTCCCCATCTGAAACACCATGAGCAGAAGCCGACTTCTGCCAAACATGTGCCGTCGTCGTTGTTGAATCGCAAACCCATCGAGACCGTCGTCGAGTTCTTTCAGCGTAATTTTGCCGAGACGCGCAGTATTCCGCTTCCGCAAGAAATAGGTTGGGACTCGCAGAAGGTAACCACCAATTATCGTGACGGCAAAAACAATGAGAATGAAATCCCATGGTGGAAGCCCACGAATTGTCACGATAAAGCCTTGAAGCCACGCAAACGAATTCATCCAGGCGGGAACAGTGTCCGCGAGAACCATTCCGAACAGCACAAGTCCGAGGAACGTCGCCAGAAACGCCAATACAATTCGGTACGTCAATTCCCAACGGAAGCTGCGACAAAGGAAATAGAACTCGTGCATGTCAATCAGATTCGACGGCTGAGAACGAGTCCCAGCAGCTTCTGCACAGAATCCTCCACGGGCTGCGTCCCGTCAAGTGTCACATCGGCCGCGAGCGGCACTTCGTAGCCCTGGCCAACTCCGGTCATCTGCATCGACTTGTCGGCCTGGCTGCGAGCGTAGAGGCCTTTGGGATCACGCTGCATACAAATCTCAAGCGGGGTGTCAACGAAGACCTCGATGAAATCTCCGTCAGCAAAGCGCTCCTTTGCCATTTCGCGATCCTCACGGAACGGCGAGACGAGTGACACGATAACGACGATTCCCGCCTCCATCATGAGTTCAGCAACGCGTGCGACCCGGCGCACGTTTTCTTTGCGGTCTTCAGGCGAGAACCCAAGATCCTCGGACAGCGTCGATCGAACGGTGTCTCCGTCGAGGGTAAATGACCGAAGCCCAAGCGTGATGAGCGACTTTTCGAGTTCGTCGGCGACGGTACTCTTTCCTGAACCAGGAAGACCGGTCAGCCAGAGGACGCACGAGCGTAAACCATTGAGTTTTTCGCGTTCGGCGCGGTCCACAGCGAAATCGTGCTTGACGACGTCCGATTCGCGCACGAGCGGGTGTTTGGACATTCCCGCCGCAACCGTCTTCGCAGTGAGGCGATCGACGAGGATGAATCCACCGGTGTGAAGCGATTCGGCATAGGGGTCGAGCAGAATCGGACGGTCGGTGACTATCTCGACGCGCCCAATGTCATTGACCTCGAGTGCGCGGCCACGAGCCTGCTCCCCGGTCGTTATGTCGCGCACGTAACGGACGGTCTCGACTCTAGCGGGAATCTCGATAGGACCGCTCCGCAGGATGTAGGAAGCGTGAGTATCCAGGGGCTTGGTGTCAATCCAGACGAGGTCGGCGAGGTGCGCTCGCGACGAGGGGATTTCGCCGGCCGCACCGACAATGACGTCGCCACGAGCGATGTCGACCTCGCGATCGAGCGTGACATGAACCGCCTGTGCGTCTCCTGCCGATTTAGTTTCGTTGGGCGCGTAAACTCCGGCAATGATCGCTTCGGTCATCGTGGGCCACACGCGAATGGTGTCACCGACGGTGACGGTGCCGCGCGCAATGGTTCCGGCGTACCAGCGGACGTCACCGGCTTTAGACACGAACTGCACAGGAAGACGGAGGCTTCCATCGCCACCCGATCGGTTGAACGTGCGCTCTTGGTCGAGTAGCGACAGAATTGTGACCGAATCCCCCCACGACATGTTCTCGGATGGGACGGTTACGTTGTCACCGACCATGCCGGACACAGGGATATAGGTGATGTCCTCGAAACCAAAGGGCTCAAATCGTCGGCCGAGTTCCTCGATGATTCCATCGAAAACCGACTTGTCGTAACCGACCGCATCCATTTTGTTCACGGCAACCACGATGTGCTTGACACCCATGAGCGAATTAATAGCCGCGTGACGGACAGATTGGTCACGGACACCCTTGACTGCATCGACAAGGAGCAAACCGACGTCCGCCTCGCTGGCGGCGACGGCCATGTTTCGCGTGTACTGCTCGTGCCCGGGTGAGTCGGCAAGGATTGCGCGTCGCCCGGACGGCAAATACACGTGACGGTGGGCGACGTCGATGGTGATGCCCTGTTCGCGCTCGGATTCGAGGCCATCGGTCAGCTGGCTGTAGTCGACCTCACCGTTTGCCATGAGGCGCGAATTGTCGATTTCATCGAGCGGGATTGAGTTGGTCTCGACCAAGAGTCGACCAAGAACGGTTGACTTGCCGTCGTCCACGGCGCCGCAGACGACGATTCGAAGAAGCGCACTCGACATTAGAAATACCCCTCGTGTTTTTTGCGCTCCATCGACGACGCACCTTTTCCGTCGATCAGACGGCCGGATCGTTCTGATGTTGTCGAGAGGGACAATTCGGCGATGATTTCGTCCACCGAGGCCGCCTCGCCCGTGTCTGCCGCGGTGAGCGGGTAGCAGCCGAGAGTACGGAAACGAATGCGGCGGTTCACGATTTCTTCGCCGGGCTCGATCGGGTAACGGTCGTCATCAATCATGATGAGCTGTCCATTGCGCTCGATGGTCGGACGTTCCTTCGAGAAATACAGGGGAACAACCTCGAGCTTTTCGCGTCGGATGTACTTCCACACGTCGAGTTCGGTCCAGTTCGAAATGGGGAACGCCCGCATTGTCTGACCCGGCTTGAGCGTCGAGTTAACGGTGTGCCAAAACTCGGGGCGTTGGCTTGACGGGTCCCACGCATGACCTGGTTCACGCAGGCTGAACATTCGTTCCTTCGCCCGTGAACGCTCTTCGTCACGACGGGCACCACCGAGAGCGACATCGTATTCGCCGGCATCGAGGGCCGCCCGGAGGGCTACGGTCTTCATCAATCGGGTGTATTCGTCCGCGCCGTGCGTGAAAGGCGTGATCTTGTCGTCACGTCCATCGGGGTTCGTGTGAACGACAAGGTCCAGGTTGTTCGTTCGCGCTGTGTCGTCGCGGAACTTGATCATTTCCTTGAACTTCCACGTCGTGTCAATGTGCAACACGGGGAACGGAACAGGTGCGGGGGCAAATGCCTTGACCGCGAGACGCAACAACACGGTCGAATCTTTACCAATGGAATAAAGAATGACGGGCTTCTGGAAGGCGCTCGCAGCCTCACGAATCATCCAAATCGCTTCGGCTTCGAGGGCGTCGAGGACGGCGTCTTCGTCGTTAGAGCTCTTCGAATTCATACGCTCCAGCCTACCGTCTCCCAAACTTGCCACGGGTTGAGAGCCGGTCGGCTCGGCTTCGTCCCGCTCAATGGCCTTGAGTTCTGATTTGAAGTAACAACAAGCGAGGCGTCTAGCCGGCAAAAGGTTTTCATGAGAGCGGAGTTTCTTTCAAATGTTTATCTATTATATTGGTAGACAATATAGATTGAATAGTTTTGAATGTCAAATGCCCTGTCGCAGTCCGTCAATTAGGCTGACAACATGAATCGGATGCTCATCACTGGTGGCGCAGGTTTCATCGGCTCGAACTTCGTTCACCACGTCATCGAGCACACGGAGTACCACATCACCGTGCTTGACGCGTTGACGTACGCCGGCAATAAGACCTCCATCGAATCCGTCCTGGGCGACCGCGTTGCGTTCGTGCAGGGGGACATCTGTGACGCGGTCTTGGTCGACAAGTTGATTGCGGAGACCGATGTTGTTGTGCACTTCGCGGCCGAGTCTCATAATGACAATTCGCTCAACAACCCCCGCCCGTTCGTCGACACCAACATCGTCGGAACTTTCACGCTTGTCGAAGCGGCTCGACGACACGAAAAGCGTTTTCACCACATTTCAACGGACGAGGTCTTTGGCGACCTCGAATTGGACGATCCAGAACGTTTCACCGAAACCACGCCCTACAATCCGTCGAGCCCGTATTCCGCAACAAAAGCGGGGAGTGACTTTTTGGTAAGGGCCTGGGCTCGTTCCTTCGGCCTGCAGGCGACACTGTCCAACTGTTCCAACAACTACGGTCCCTATCAACACATTGAGAAATTCATCCCACGCCAGATCACTAACATCCTTTCGGGCATTCGACCCAAGCTTTATGGCACGGGCGAAAACGTGCGCGACTGGATTCACTCCGACGACCACAGTTCGGCTGTATTGCGGATTGTCGAGCGTGGCGAAATCGGAGAGACCTATCTGATTGGCGCTGACGGCGAAAAGTCGAATCTCGAGGTGTTGCAGATTATTCTCGGCGCCATGGGTCAGCCAAGGGATTCATTCGATTTCGTCACGGATCGACCTGGGCACGACCTGCGGTACGCGATCGATTCGACCAAACTTCGAACTGACCTTGAATGGCAACCGCGCTTTACGAGCTTCACCGAGGGCATCGCGGCGACAATCGACTGGTACACCGCACACCAGACCTGGTGGGAAAACGACAAGAAAGCGGTTGAAGAGTCCTATCGCGCGCAGGGACAGTAAATCATGATGCACGATGTTGTGGCTCGAGCTCGTGAGGCTCAGCGTGAATGGGAGCTTGTCCCAATTCGTAAACGCGCCGCTATCGCCCGCCGCTTTTCCCAATTGGTCTATCGGAACCAGTCAGAGATCATGGACTCCATTCAAAAGGAAACCCTGAAAAACCGGCTCAGTGCGTTTGAGGAAGCCGTTGACGCTGCCCAACTAGCCCACTACTACGGGCGACGAGGCCCTAATCATTTGCGGCCAGCCCGCCGTCGCGGCGCAATACCGTTGTTGACCCGCGCCATCGAGTACCAACGCCCCATCGGTGTTGTGGGCATCATCACCCCGTGGAATTACCCGTTCACGCTTCCTGCTTCTGACGTGATTCCTGCCCTCATTGCGGGAAATGCCGTTGTGCTGTTGCCCGATTCCTCCACCCCCGCGACCGCGGACATCGTCGAACGATTGCTGCGCGAAGCCGGCCTGCCGCCGGACGTTCTGACCGTCGTTCACGGAGGCGGACGCGTGCACGGAGACGACCTCGTCGCGACAGCCGACTACATCATGTTCACGGGTTCGACCGCAACGGGCCGTTCGGTCGCAGAGAAGTGCGCGACTCGGCTTATCGGATTTTCCGGTGAGCTTGGTGGAAAAAACCCCATGATTGTGCTCGGGGACGCCGACGTCGCCGCGGCAGCGCGAGCCGCCGTCCGCTCGTGTTTTTCAAACTCCGGGCAATTGTGCGTCAGTATCGAACGCATCTATGTTGTCGATGAGCTGCATGATCGTTTTCTCGCCGAGTTCACCCGACACGTTCGAGAGATGAAACTCGGGGTGGGCTTCGACTGGGACATTGACATGGGTCCGCTAATCTCCGCCGCGCAATTCAACCGAGTCACAACCCACGTCGCCGATGCGGTGAAACGCGGCGCCACGGTCGTCTTCGGGGGCTCTGCACGACCCGACATCGCTCCCACTTTTTTTGAGCCGACCATCCTCACCGATGTGACCGACGACATGGAACTTGGTGCGGGCGAAACGTTCGGCCCCGTCGTGTCTGTGTACCGAGTTGCCGACGTCGCCGAGGCGATTCGTCGGGCCAACGATTCCGATTACGGGCTGAATGCGAGTGTGTGGACCCGTCGTCCGGCCGACGTTGTGGGGCAAATCCGTTCGGGAACAATCACCGTGAACGAAGGGTTCTCGGCGAGTTGGGCTTCCCACGGTGCGCCGATGGGTGGAATGAAAACATCAGGGATGGGTCGTCGCCACGGGCGTGAGGGAATCCTCAAGTACGCGGAATCTCAAACGGTGGCCACGCAACGCCTCCATGGCATCGCACCCATCGGCAACCAGTCAAACCGCGATTTCGCGGGAATGCTCAATCGTCTGCTCGCAATTTGGAACAAGCTTTCCTGACGAAACAAACACCCCGACCACCGACAAAACGGTGAAGGTGTCAACTGTCGTTGGTTCCCGCGTTTAGAAACCACTCAATCCATTCGGCAGATTGAGCCTGTGCACCTAATTTCTCTCGGAAACGTATATTCGACTTTTGATAAAAATCGATGATGTCCATTCGCTCATCTGTTGTTACTGTCCACCGCGGGCTTCGGATGATCCGAGCGATTAGCGCGAACACGAGCCGGGCAAACTCATATGCGCTGAGTCGCAGGCTGCCTCGTGGCAGCCCTTGACGTGAGTAGCGAAAGGTTGCTTTCTTAAATAGCCCGATTGCCGCAATTTCAAAACGAGACAAAGTGAGATTGACCTGGTTTTTGACCTGTTCACCGAGGTTTGCCCGAACATCCACCGCTGTCAGGATTCGATGAAATAGGTTTTGCGTGCCGCGATCGGACTCTAGAAACGGGACGACGATTACTCGCACCCGCGGGTCGCTCGATGCCCACCGATCAAGAATGCTTGCGTAATCGAACTGGTTTGCAAGATTATCGTTGGAAAGAAAGGTCGACACTCGTTCATCCCACATGCTGGGGTGGGCAGCCCCTTTCAATCTTTGGGCAATAGCCGACGGAACAATGAATTGTTGTGCGCGGGCAACAAAAACATAATCAACGGCATCAAACCGGGTCAAGAGTTCCGACGAGAGACTGCCGGGGTTCGGTCGTCGCGACAACGTTTCCTCGACAAAAAAAACTGTTGTATCGGACTTTGTGCCGGCGCGAAGATCTTTGGCGAGCCCATCCAGATAGGTTCGTGCTCGATCACCAAAAATCTTATGTGAACCTGTTGTTTCCGCACGGTCCGCCCCTGACTGACGGTTCCATTCCAATTTCGGCGCGAAATGCCGGATGTGTTCGGGCTTGATCACTTGTGACTCGTTGTGGAGGCTGATTTGACGGGGCAGGGCGTAAACAGTGGTTTTGCCAAGTTCCCCACGCTCTTGTGAGGTGGTCATTTGTTCAGTGAAGGCCGTCGATCCCGTTTTGACAGGCCCGATGTGGACAACGACCCGCAGCTGGGGTTCGCCACCGCGATTCGTCGCCATTCACCTATTCTAGGTGACCGAGAACTCCTCTCAACCTGCGGGAACCAAGGTTTTGGCGCGCTAATCCCACCTGATAGACTCGTCAAGTTGTCGCGAGGCAACGTGCGCCTGTAGCTCAACGGATAGAGTATCTGACTACGGATCAGACGGTTGGGGGTTCGAATCCCTCCAGGCGCACACAAATTCCTTTCCTTCCCAGAGCGATGCCTGTTATTGTGTGAGGGTACTTTTCTGCACTTAGATGGCGCGATTAGCCAGTGATGAGGCCCATGAGAAACGTTTCGGCGATAGTTGTGTCGATGGCGCTCGCGGTCGGTTTGTCCTCGTGCGCGCCGGCTGCCCCGCCGGTCGCCCCGCCGGTCGCCCCGCCACCGTCAGCCTCCCCTACCCCCACACCAACCGCCAGCGTCGTGTCCATGACGCCGGAGGAATCGTGGGATTCGTTTGGTGAGGCCTCGCGGCAAAGCTGCCGCGAGGCCTACACGGGTCTCGTTGAGGAGGACGTGGTTGGGCCGAATTCCGGGCAACTCAAGATTCGACTCACGTTCGAGCAGGCGGGTGAAAACTCACTCGCCATCGTGTCACCCCAAGGGGACGCCGATATCGCCTTGAACTATTTTGAGTTCTATGCCTGCGAGATTCAGGGGTACCTCGTCACCCTTGATGACGTTCAGTACGATTCGATGGGAGATGCGATCTATCCGTTCGAGACCGGTCTGGCACTCGAAGTCACTTATAACTCGGCGGACGGCACCTACTCCACCATCCGACAGATCGAGGACGGTTCGATTCGACGCCTCGATTACACCGTCACCAACGGTCTGTTCACTCGAGTTGCTAACCTCGATGACGGTTCGGAGACGACGCTCACCTACGGCGAACCCGACTCGGATCTCACCGCGATTGTCAATGACGCTTACGCGGCCTATTTCTCAAATTGATTGGCCGACGCACCACCGTCACCCCACATCCTGCAAAGTTCTGCGGATGAACGAGCATGCTCACCGGCAAGGGCAGCTGAGTTGATCCCGTTGGTCCGAACTCGACCAGCGCGGTGACCCTAAGGCTTAGAAGGCGCTTTTTCACCCTTTTGCCACTTCGCCGAGGTGATCTTCGTCTCGAATGAATCCTCGTAGATAGCAGTGTTGCGCGACGCGATAAGTGGTTTCGTGATGGCGTGATGTCCCCATGGGTCTGAACTGTCGAGAGCACACGTTTGTGAAACCCAGCGCCCAGGCTTGCTGAGGCTTTCGCGCCGAGGCCAGGACACGTGATCAGGGCTGAAGACACCAGACGGGACGGATTCTGTTTCTGAGCAGAATCCCAGCCAGACATTTGCGTCGCCGGCGCGGAAACGAATTGGATGCCCAAAAGTGGGGTCTGCTTGACCCAAACCTGCGAGAAAGGGTGCGCGAGTTCCGTCGAATCCGCGCGGCGGACGGAGCGTGTGGGCACCCTGCCCCAGAATGACCGAAGCGCCGAGAATCGACAGTGCCCGCGAAACGGTATTGGACGCGAACTCTGAATTGGGCATCACCCCGACGTGAACTCCCGCGTAGGTGAGGAGTGTGACGGTCGGGCTGGTTTCCGACGCGGGGAAACAAAAGAATTCGGAATGGGGAGTGACGATGAGAATTTCCGTCGCACCGCTGTCGCTGTCGCACCGCCCCTGGACCACTAGTGAGTTGTGTATCGAGGCATAGGCTCGCGTGTCGTCGATCCAGGTGTCGCGGGTTTCGACCGTAGTCGGCAGCACAAGTAAGTGAGGGGCGTCGTCCGGGGAATTCGGCGGCGGTTCGATTGTCGTCGGGTCGCCCGACCACACGCTGATGGTGACAGCGTTCGGCTCGACGTCTGAATCGGAGCCGGTGAGACGGTGGATGCGAAGGTCGGGCTTCCGCACACTGGCTTTCGCTGGTGTAGGGGTTATGCCCAACTCAAGCTCAGCCGACACAAGGCCGACGCCATAATCGTTGGAGGCGAGCACAACCGCGTCGCGGTCGATGACGCAACTACCGCCGCTGAACACGACTCCCCGGTCGGTACCAATCAGGTCTGCCGCGATTATCGGTATCCCGTATTCTGCCGCGCGGAGTGTCCACGACGCACTTGGCGCAGGCTCCGCGACCCAGGCGGTGGGAAAGAGAATCGCCTGAGCACCCCGCGCTACCGCTGACTCAATCGGCTCGGGATAATCCAAATCGGCGCAGATCAATGGGGAGACTCGTCCTATCGGGGTGTCCCACAGCGGCGGAATCATTTCTCCCGCAGCCGCCCACGAAAGGTCCTCCACAAAGAGGCAGGTCTTGTCGTAATGTCCGACGACTTCGGTCGGCGACACGAGCGTACAGCGGTTGGTGAGTCGTCCCGTGACCGAGTCGACGGCGGGATGCCCGATGACGAGCCACGACCCACTGTCCTTCGCGAGGGCGATCCACTCCGCGTGCGTCACGGGGTCGCTGCATTTCACGGCGTGCGGCAGTATTTCGGCGGCACTTGACCAGATGTAGCCCGTCATTGCCATTTCGGGTAACACGACAATCGCGGGCCGCGGACCGTCACCGGCCAGAAGGAGGTCGCGCGCCAGGTTCAGATTCGCGTCGACATCGCCGTGTACGGGCTCGAACTGCAACGCGGCCACTCGGACGCGGGAGTTGCTGGGATTTTCGTCAGATGGGTTCACGCTAAAAAACAATCACGGAACGAGTGCGTTCACCCCGTCGCATCGCGTCGAGCGCTTCATTGACGTCATCGAGCCCCACACGATCCGAAATCAGGTCGTCGAGCGGCAACTTGCCCGCGAGGTAAAGTTCCGCGATTCGCGGGAAGTC
>Ga0164295_10000032_pt1 | contig 136832 bp, 121 predicted proteins | sample GEODES006metaG_FD_111798 | JGI IMG/M metagenome (GOLD analysis project Ga0164295, IMG submission 111798) | Oligotrophic lake water microbial communities from Sparkling Lake, Wisconsin, USA - GEODES006 metaG | ecosystem: Environmental > Aquatic > Freshwater > Lake | place: USA: Sparkling Lake...
TGAGCTAATCCCCCATATTACTTTTAGAATTCGAACTGATGGTGCTTCCCGCATTGCTGCGGGACGCTCTAGCCAATTGAGCTAATCCCCCATATTACTTTTAGAATTCGAACTGATGGTGCTCCCCGCATTGCTGCGGGACGCTCTAGCCAACTGAGCTAATCCCCCTTATTACTTTTAGAATTCGAACTGATGGTGCTCCCCGCATTGCTGCGGGGCAAGCTATCCAACTGAGCTAATCCCCCATATTACTTTTAGAATTCGAACTGATGGTGCTTCCCGCATTGCTGCGGGGCAAGCTATCCAACTGAGCTAATCCCCCATATTACTTTTAGAATTCGAACTGATGGTGCTCCCCGCATTGCTGCGGGGCAAGCTATCCAACTGAGCTAATCCCCCTAAGAAGTGTGCAAATATAGAGGCTCTTGGTTTGCTTCCAAAAGATTTCTTTACACCTGTGAATAATTTATTCGGGTCAGGATGCTTCTACCTAAGGTCACTTCATCAGTAAATTCAAGCTCTCCTCCCACTGGTATGCCGCGGGCAATGCTGCTGATTTTTACCCCCGAAGCAGCAAGTCTTTTGCTCAGGTAAAAGGAGGTGGTGTCGCCTTCCATGGTAGCGGAAAGAGCCAAAATGACTTCCTTGATTTCCCCCGTACCCATACGCGTAAGCAAACTGTCGCAGGTGAGTTCCTCCGGCCCGATGCCTTGGATAGGGGAGATCACCCCGCCCAAGACGTGGTAAAGCCCCTGGTATTGGTTCGTGTTTTCTATGGCCAACACATCACCGATGTCTTCGACCACACAGACCAGTGTTCGGTCTCTTTTTGGACTTTGGCAGGGGGCGCAAGTATTTTCGTCTGCCAAGGAATGGCAGGTGGTACAGTAGCGTACTTCTGATCGCATCCGTGTGAGGGCCAAGGATAGGGCCTCGGTATGTGCCTCGTGCTGCTTAAGCAGGTGGAGGGCCAGGCGAAGTGCCGTCTTTTTTCCAATGCCCGGAAGCCTTGAAATTTCAGTTACTGCATCTTCAATCAATTTGGAGGGGAAGTTCACGTAGGAGGGTATTTACACAATGGCGGCCTGAATTCCGGCCTCAAGGATAGCCAGACAGAGGGGCTTGAGCACCTCTTTTGTCCCCTTCTTAACGGCGCATTTTCCTTTGTAGTGGATTATCAACGTACATTGTTCGGCTTGCTCATGGCTATGTTTACAGACTTTTACGAGCACTTGAGTGACGTGCTCAAAGGTGTTTACATCGTCGTTGAAAACAATCAGGTCCAACGCTTCCTGGTCCATGAGGTCCTCAAGGAGAACCTCAATTTCTTCAAGGTGGGGAAAGGGTGTGCTGAGGGGGTTCATTTGGCAAAATTAAGAATAATGGACAACTTCGCGAGCGACAGACGCCCATAATATGAATCCGCAACTCGTTTTATTTGTCATTTCCGTTTATTTTCTCCTGCTTTTTTTGATTTCTTGGTGGACCACCCGCAAGGTGACCGCAGATACTTTTTTTACAGGAGATCGCAACTCCCATTGGTTTTTGGTTTCCTTTGGGATGATTGGCGCTTCGCTCTCTGGCGTGACGTTCATCTCAGTTCCGGGGGAAGTAGGTAATACTAACTTCTATTACTTCCAAGTTGTTTTGGGCTATACCTTGGGGTATTTTGTCATTGCCAAGCTCCTTTTGCCCTTGTATTACCGGCTCAATCTGGTCTCCATCTATACCTACCTAGAAGATAGATTTGGCTTTTGGTCCTACAAAACCGGTGCTTTTTTCTTTATTCTGTCCCGCTCCTTGGGCTCCTCTTTGCGGCTCTATTTGGTGGCGAGTGTCCTCCAATTAATTTTATTTGATGCCTTAGGCATTCCCTTTTGGGTATCTGTTTTGATCACGGTGGGGCTGATTTGGCTCTATACCTACCGGGGAGGCATCAAGACGGTGGTCTGGACGGACACCTTTCAGACGGCCTTTATGCTGGCTTCGGTGATTATCACCATCGTGTTGATTGGCAAGGAGCTTGAACTGAAAAGCTTGGGTGACTACCTCAGCACCATCAGCGAGGACAGGCGCTCCACGATCTTCAACTGGGACTGGAAGGCGGGTACCAACTTCTTCAAGCAGTTTGTTTCGGGGGCTTTCATCACCATCGTGATGACAGGGCTAGACCAGGACATGATGCAGAAAAACCTCACCTGCCGTACCCTCAAGGATGCCCAGAAAAACATGTTTTGGTTTACTTGGATTTTGGTGGTGGTCAACCTGTTGTTTCTCTCCTTAGGCGTAATGCTGTACTTGTATGCCGAGACCAAGGGCATCGCCATTCCTGCCAAATCGGACGCACTTTTTCCATTATTGGCAACGGAACATTTCTCTGCTTTTGCTGGGATTGTCTTTGTTCTAGGCATCATCGCTGCAGCCTATTCTAGTGTGGATTCAACCCTGACGGCATTGACAACCTCCTTTTGTTACGATTTTCTTCAAATAGAGCGAAACTATCCCCCAGAAAGGCGACTCTTCATTCGCAAAATCGTGCACGTCGGCTTTACCTTCCTGATGTTTTTACTCATTCTGGCCTTTTATGGGCTCAATGATCAGAGTGTGATCAACTCGGTATTTATCCTTGCCGGGTATACCTACGGTCCGCTTTTGGGACTCTATTCCTTTGGCTTATTTACCCGCTTTCAGGTCAAAGATGCCTGGGTTCCAGTAGTAGCGGTACTTTCCCCCTCCCTGACCTATATCATCACCTCCAATTCTCAGGCCTGGCTTTTTGGCTATACCTTTGGTTTTGAGGCACTCATCCTGAATGGTGGACTGATGTTTCTTGGGTTGTATTTGCTTCGCAAAAAATCTTAGTTCCCTAGTTCTATTTCCGGATTCCAAAAGAGCCTTGGGAAGTCGAGCACTTGATCATTTTCTACTTGTACTCCTTCAGCAAGGAGCAGTTCCTCCATACGGGTAGGGGTAGCAAAGTGGTGCTTTCCCGTCAGTAAACCCTGTCTGTTTACCACGCGGTGGGCGGGCACATCGGGAAGGGAATGTGCAGCGTTCATAGCATAGCCAACCATTCGCGCTCCAGAAGTGAGTCCCAAGTAATGAGCAATGGCCCCGTAGCTACTGACGCGCCCCGCGGGGATTTCACGAACTACCTGGTAGACCCATTCAAAGTAATTCCCCTTTTCTGAGTTCATAGTTCCAATCGATAAGTGCTTGGTTCACGGATTTTTTGACCTGAATTTCAGTCGATTTTTCTCCAGACTTGATAGGAAACTGGTAGCGTATCAATAGATTTTCAGTTTTCCTCTCCAAAATATGGAGCTGTGCGCCTTCTTTGACCACGACCTCAGGATACTGAACCAAAATCTGAAGCAATACCTCTTCCAATTGGCTCAGGTGGATTTCATTTTTGGACGTAATTTCCGCATCAAAGATGACTTGGTGGGTATTGTTTTTGGAAAAATTGACCACATCTTCCGCCAAAGCCATGGTGTTGGGAATCAGGATAATTTCGCCCGCATCATTTTTTAGAACCAAATTGATCAACGTGATGTCCCGAATAAATCCGACATGCCTTCCAATTTGGATTTTATCCCCTACCTCGAGTTGATTTGAAAACATCATAATCAACCCATTCACGATGTTGGTAATATAGTCTTTCACCAGCAAGGCGATTGCCGCAGCCACGATGGTAATGCTAGTCAAAAACTCCAAGGGTTGAATCCCAAAAGCAAGCATCAATGAAATGAGAATAGCAATCAGGTTGATCAGAAACTCAATTCGGTCGATTCCCAAGACAAAGTTTGGCTGCACCTTGGTCTCTTCCCGCTGTTGCAGGTAGATCCTAAGGGTTATAATTCGTCCCAGGGAAAAAATTAAGTTGGCGCTCAAGAGGAAAATTAGTGCACGCACGATGTGATTTAAAATTTCGTATTTCTCTAAAAAAGGAGCGACGATGGTGTCTCCGGCATAGAAAATTTCCAAAATAATCAGGAGAATGAGCTTAACTGCAAAGTAAGTTTTGCGAACATTTTCTTTTACGCGGAGACTGCTTTTGAGGTGATTCATGGTTCAATCGAAAAATTAACCCTATTTTAGCAAATATAGGAAGGATTTGACGGACAGATGAGCAGAAATATTGTAATAACTGGAGCTGCAGGCACGCTAGGAGCAGCCGTAGTAGAGAAATTCAAACGGGAAGGCTACCACGTGATTGCGCTCGTGCGCCCTGAGGCCAACGAACAGTCGGAAGAAGCCGATGTAACCTACGACGTAGACGTGACGGACGAGCAGTCTGTTGCGGATTTTGTGAAGGAATACGAAGAGCAGTTTGGCGAACTGGAAGCCATCGCGTTGATCGTGGGAGGCTATGCTTCGGGCAAGGTCGAATCGACTACCCAACAAGACCTAAGTCGCATGATACAGCTAAACTTTTTCAGTGCCTTCACTTTAGCTAAGGCCTTTTTACCCCTCTTGAAAAAGCAGCAGCGCGGGACGTTTTTGTTTGTAGGCGCTCGGCCCGCCTTGGAGCCTGCAGCGGCAAAATCTGCTGTAGCCTATTCTTTGAGCAAACAGCTTGTGTGCGCATTTTCTGAAATAATTGCTGAAGAGGTGAAGGGCACAGCCATCCGTACCCACGTATTTGTTCCCAGCATCCTTGATAGCCCAAGCAATCAACTCGCGATGCCTGATGCGGATTTTACCAAATGGGTAACACCTGCTGAGATTGCAGCAGCCATGCACTACGCGGTCAATACGCCTGAGCTACATAATATGACCTTTAAATTGTATGGAGAAGTCTAATTCGTATAAAAAAATAGCCGTACTAGTTGGGATGCTGGTCTTGTTGACCTTTTTTCCTGCCTATGCCCAAACCGATGAAAAGGAGGTTGAGGGGGTAATCCGTTCCCTTTTTGAGGGAATGAAACTAAAAAATGCAGAGCAAATCGCGGCAGCTTTTTCCCCCGAAGGTATTATGCAGACCGTGGTACAAAAGCCAGCAGGAAACACGCTTGGAAGTAATACGGTGGCCGATTTTGTCAATAGAATTGCAAGCACCCCTGCTTCAACCACCTTGGATGAACGGATCCTAGCCTACCACATTCGCGTAGATGGTCCCTTGGCCTCAGCCTGGACCCCCTACCGATTTTATGTCAATGACACCTTTTCCCACTGTGGGGTCAATTCCTTCCAGTTGGTTAAAATGGCCGAAGTATGGAAAATTGTGTACATCGTAGATACCCGAAGAAAAGAACCTTGTGATGAGTAAATCCATGAATCCATTTAAAAGCGAGGTGTACCAAACTGCCATCGCACAACTCAAGCAAAAAGAAGCCCTTCTTGCGGAAGAGCGCAAAAATATTATCGAGAGCATCCTCGAGGAAGAGAAAAATAGTGCAGGAGACAAGTACGAGACTAGCCGAGAAAACATGACCCAGGATCTCAACTCCCTAGAAAAACAAATCAAACAAAGTAAGCTTGATTTGGAGGAGTTGTACCGTCTCCAAGCCATTAAAGACACACCCCCTACTGTGCAAGAAGGAGCCTTGGTACAATTAGGTACCGAATGGTTTTTGTTGGCCGTCAGTGTGGGCCAGGTAAAAGTTAGCGATAAACAGGTGTTCTTGTTGAGCAAAAATTCGCCACTTGGTGATTTGTTGGTGGGAAAGAAAAAGAATGAAGTGATTCAGTTTAGAGGCAAGCCTCAGACGATTACGGATCTGGTCTAGCTAGGCAGCTGAGGAAAAAAGTAGGGTTACTTCTTACGCGCGATGGAAAACATCACTAGGTCTCGGAGGGCTGATTTGTAGTCTGAGTCAGGGAATTCGTCCAAAATGCCGAGCGCTTCCTGGTAGAAGGCGGTCATCTTTTGCTTGGCATAGTCCAAGCCCCCGCTTTTTTTAACAAAGTCAATGACCTCGTTTACTGCTTTTTTATCCTCGGAGCGATTGCGGATGAGGTAGATGATCTTCCTTTTTTGTAGCCAGTCGGCATTCCGAAGGGCATAAATCAAGGGCAAGGTCATTTTCTTTTCCTTGATGTCAATACCTACTGGTTTGCCAATTTCATCCTCCCCGTAGTCAAAAAGGTCGTCCTTGATTTGGAAGGCCATTCCCACTTTTTCGCCAAAGTTCCACATCTTTTGAATGGCCCCTTCGTCGGTACTTACGCTTGAGGCACCCACGGAGCAGCAGGAAGCAATGAGGCTGGCAGTTTTTTGGCGGATGATCTGGTAGTAGACGTCCTCATCAAGGTCCAGTTTTCTGGCTTTATAGCTTTGTAAAAGCTCTCCCTCTGACATTTCTTTTACGGCATTGGAGACGATACGCAGGAGGTGAAAGTCATTGTGTTCCACGCTGAGTAGCAATCCTCGGGAAAGGAGGTAGTCTCCAACGAGTACTGCAATTTTATTTTTCCAGAGAGCATTGATGGAAAAAAAACCTCTACGGTAATTGGCATCATCTACTACGTCGTCGTGAACCAAGGAAGCCGTATGCAATAGCTCAATAAGTGCAGCCCCACGGTGGGTAGATTCGTTGATCTGTCCACAAACCCCTGCAGTCAAGAACACAAACATGGGACGCATTTGCTTTCCCTTGCGCTTGACAATGTAATGGGTGATGTGGTCCAGTAACTTGACCTTACTTTTCATAAAGTCCCTGAACTTATGTTCAAACTGAGCCATTTCTGACTCAATGGGGACTTGAATTTGCTTGAGGTCTAGTTTCATTGAGGTAGGATGCCGTAAAAATACCACGCTTTTCGGCATGGACAAGAGTTTGTATGTTTCCTTTTCTTTTAACCTCGTAGAAACCAAAACGTTTGTGATTTTTTGTAAATTGAAGCTACTTTTAAAAAACTTAGCTCTTCCACCGATGAAAAACTTCCGTATTGAATTGAAATGGGGCGTGATTTTTTTTCTATCTGGGTTGCTGTGGATGGTACTTGAAAAAAGCCTAGGTTGGCATGATAGCCTCATTGCCCAGCATGCCACGTATACGCTAGCCTATGCGCCTATTGCCATCTTCATTTATGTCCTGGCTCTCAAAGACAAAAAGAAAAATACTTATGCAGGTAAGATGAGCTTTGTTCAAGGACTGGTGTCTGGTCTGATTATTACCGTGGTCGTAGTGCTACTAACCCCTCTGAGTCAGTACATTACCCACGAGTTGGTCTCTCCAAGCTACTTCCCCAACATCATCGCGTATTCCGTGCAGCAGGGTAGGCTGACCCTTTCTGAAGCGGAGGCCTATTTTACGTTGAAAAATTACATCACCCAATCCATCCTTTTTGCAGCCTTTATGGGAGGATTAACGACCGCAGGAGTGATGTTTTTTTTGAGAACAAAGGCAGTACCTCAGTAGTAGGGAAGAATTCAGAGTGAAGCAACCTCCATTTTACCTATCTTTGAAGGCGATAAACAACAAAACTACCCCTTGGAGGAGAACTACATCAAACACCAATATGCTCCCATTTTGCCCAAAAAGGACGAATGGCCTGTGGTTAGGCTTGCTCGCGAGCGCAAGGAGTTTGTGAAAAAGGTTGCCGAACTTTCGGAAGAGCGAATTTTGGAGTTGATTGGTAAAAATCCTGAAATATTAAAGGAGGAGCTTGAAACAACCCTCTACCGAGAAAAACTACGCATCAAGCAAAATCCATGGGATGTAGATCCTGACGACGAAGGTGAGTTTTGGGGGGAAGTAAAAAATAACCTGTTGCATATCCACACGGAAGGGTCGCCCCAAAAGCAGAAGCGGCTGGAAGCGTATAGGGACGTTCTAAAAAAAATCACTTCTCGGTACTCTGAAGAAATCGCTTCCAACTTCAAAGCCTCCCATTACAAGTTTACCCGAAGGGTGGTAACCTACGGATTTTCTCGGTTACTCAACGCAGCCCGGGTAAAGGGCTTCGGCTCTTTATTTAGTAATCAATATACCCTTCAAGATAAAATCCAAATTACTGGTCAGACGGCTCAAATCAGGGACCTGGCTACCAAGGGTACTATCGTGATGGTGCCCACCCATTTTTCAAACTTGGATAGTGTCTTGATTGGGTGGATCATCTCTGTATTGGGGATGCCCCCATTCATCTATGGAGCGGGACTCAACCTGTTCAACATCTCCATTTTTGCATACTTCATGAATGCGCTTGGGGCCTACAAGGTGGACCGAAGAAAGAAAAACTTGATGTACCTCGAAACACTCAAGACCTACTCCAAAGAAGCGATTCAATTTGGTTGCCATAGTTTATTTTTTCCGGGGGGCACGCGCTCCCGCAGTGGCATCATCGAATCAAAACTCAAACTCGGTCTCCTCAGCACTGCTATGGAAGCTCAGCGCGCCAACTACCAAGAGGGCATCAACGATGTATCGGGTAAAATCTTCATTGTGCCGGTGACCATCAACTACCATTTTGTACTTGAGGCCCCCGGACTGATTCAGGATTACCTGAGCCAGACGGGCCAAGAGCGGTATTACAAGGAAAACGACGAGTTTTCTACCTCTTATAAAATCTCAAAATTCCTGTTCAAATTTTTCACGAAAGGCTCTGACATCTCCGTGTCCATTGGTCGGGCCATGGACGTGATGGGCAACTATGTAGACGAAGACGGCAATAGCCGAGACAAATGGAACCGCGTCGTGGATACGAGGGAATACTTTGTTTCCAATGGCAAGGTCACTGTCGATGCGCAACGAGAGGAAGAATACACGCAGATGCTTGGAAAGCGGATCGTAGAAGAATTTCACAAGATCAACCGGGTTTTTAGCTCCCACCTGGTTGCCTTCGTCGCCTTCGAGTTGATCCAAGCCAAAAATGCCAAGCTAGATCTCTTTGACCTCATTCGCCTGCCTCAAGAGGATTTGGTACTAGGCTATGAGGAGTTCAAGTCCGCCTGTCAGCTTGTGCTGGATCTAATTTTGGAGCTGAAGTCTCAAGGAAAAATCGATACCGCCCCCCACCTCAATCGTCCTATGGACGAGATCATCGCCCATGGACTAGAAAATGTCGGAATGTACCATGCCAAGCGACCTCTGATCCAAGACAAGGAGGGCAACATGGGCACGCAAGACATGAGCTTGCTTTATTTTTACCACAATAGACTACACGGATATGGCCTTGAAAAACTCTTCTAAACCGAGCCCCATCGGGGTAGTCGGCGTAGGAAGCTTTGGCACAGCCATTGCCAACATGCTCGCAGAAAAAAACGAGGTGATGGTATATGCCCGAAAGCAAGAAGTGGTGGACGAAATCAACTCCTTGCATACTGCCTCTGGCAAATTGCTAAACCCGTCAGTGAAAGCAACGTTTTCCCCAGAGGAACTTTGCCACTCTTGTGCCGTCCTATTTTTTATGATTCCTTCGGGGGCCTTTTTAGAAGTGACCCGCACCTTCGCCCCGTACTTGCATCCCTACCACCTGATCATTCATGGTACAAAAGGGCTGGCGGTAAAGTTTGCCGAAGGGGAGCAGCTGGATACTGTGAAAAAGCTGCGCCGAGCTCAGATTATGACCATGAGTGAGGTGATAGTACAAGAGACGCTCGCCGTTCGCGTAGGTTGTTTGGCCGGCCCAAACATCGCCAAAGAGCTCATCAACGATCAACCTGCCGCTACAGTCATTGCCAGTAAGTACAACGAAGTTATCTTAGAGGGACAGCGCTTGCTGCGCTCAGAAAAATTTCAAGTGTATGGCAACTCTGACATCATTGGGGTAGAGTTGAGCGGTGTGCTCAAAAACATCATTGCTATTGCTGCCGGTGCCTTGGCGGGCCTTGGACTGGGCGAAAATGCAAAAGGGCTGTTGATTTCCCGCGGGATGGTAGAAATGGCGCATTTGAGCAAAGCCCTTGGAGGTACGGTTAGCTCCGTGATGGGGTTAGCAGGGATAGGTGACTTGGTGACCACCTGCAACTCGCCTGATTCGAGAAATTTTACCGTGGGCTACCGCCTCGCCAAAGGCGAGTCCTTGGAGCAGATCATGCAGACCATGGAAGAGGTGGCCGAGGGAGTGAATACGGTCAGGATCGTGGACGCCTTTCTAAAAACAGCCGGAATCCGTGCGCCCATTACCGAAAATCTCCATCGGGTATTATTTGAGGACCTGTCTATCGATGAGGCACTGCAATTTTTGATGAAGTATCCCTTTAGTGTGGATGTGGATTTTGTTTAATTTGATTATCCGCAATCATGTCAGTAGCTCAGAATGGCTATTTAAAACTGCGGATAATCGTTGACAGACCACAGTCAACGGTCCACAGCTCACTTTCTTGAACTTCAAACCTTTTATTTTCCCCAACTGCTCACAAATCGGATAGTCGAGTTGTTTAATAGTAGGCTTTATTGAGCCTTAGTTGGAAGGAACAAGTTTGATCAGAAGACCTGTCCCCTCGGTGATCGCGTAAATATAACCGTCAGGGCTTTGCGCTACTTGTCGCACCCGCCCTATTCCAGGAAGTAATTTTTCCTCACCCACAGGCTTTGTTCCATACATTTCTACCCGGGCAATGTGTGTGCCCGCTAGCGCAGCCACGAGAAAATTCCCTTTCCAAGCAGGATAGCGATCAGAACTCACGAGGGTCATCCCACAGGTAGCAATGGAGGGTGTCCAGTACTTTACGGGTTGTTCCATCCCCTCTTTCGCTGTGATGTCTGTAATGGGGGTGCCGTTGTAGTTGATGCCGTAGGTGATGACTGGCCAACCGTAATTTTTTCCTTTTTCGAGTAGATTCAGTTCATCGCCTCCGCGAGGCCCGTGCTCCACCTCCCAGAGGCGGTTGCTGGCTTTGTCAAAAAAGAGCCCTTGAGGATTTCGGTTGCCATAGGTCCAGATTGACGGGATAGCTCCTGCGGTGTTGACAAAGGGATTGTCGGTGGGGATGCGCCCATCGTCATGAATGCGGTGGATTTTTCCGTGTGAATTTTTCAGGCTCTGCGCATTGTCCTGGCTTCCGCGCTCTCCATTGCTGAAGTAGAGGTGATTTTGGTTGTCAAAAACGATTCTACTGCCGTAGTGGGTTCCACCATTCCATTCTGGAGTCGTAACAATCAGTTCTTCAAAAGAGGAAACGCTCGTGCCAGACAATTTAAATCGTGCAATAGTTGTGGCTCCACCATTTCCCACGGGCTTGCCATAGGCTATGTAGATCCAACCGTTTTTCGCATAGTTGGGGTGGGTTGCGATATCTAATAATCCAGCTTGGCCCGTGGTGTAAAATGTGGGGAGGCCAGTGACTTTTTCACCCGTGAAACTATCTTTTTTGAAAATAAGGAGTTCACCCTTTTTTTCCGTAACCAATAAGGTTTCGGCATCGACCCAAGTCATTCCCCAAGGATTGGTAAAGCCAGTGTAGAGCGTGTCTACCTTGATGACCATTTTTTCAGTTTTGGTGGCAAACTTGAGGGTAGGCAGGCTATCGGGCAGGTTCTCTCCTTCCTTAGCTTCGCAAGAAAGACTGATTATTGACACTAGTGCCGTCAAAAATAGGATAGTGAACGCTTTTAATGTGGCTAATTTCATGATTGGGAGGGGTTTAGCTGTACGAAGGTAACATTTCTATCTTTGCCCGAGTTTGAAAAATCCACAAATTAATTCTGTGTCGGCTGAAACATTTATGGCGAAAAGGGAATAAAAAAAGGCCTTTCATCACAGAAAGGCCTTTTGTAAAATAGAATTAGTTCCCTTAGCGGATAGGCAATAGTTTAATCAATAGTCCCGTCCCTTCGGTGATTGCATAGAGATATCCCTCTGGGCTTTCTGCTACTTGGCGCACTCGGCCGATATCCTGGAGCAGTTTTTCCTCTTTTACGTAGCTCGTACCGTCCATTTCTACTCGTGCGATGTGCTGCTTAGCGAGGGCAGCGATGAGGATATTCCCCTTCCAGGCTGGGTATTTGTCCGAAGTGACTACTGCCACTCCACAGGTAGCGATAGAGGGCACCCAGTAATGCTTGGGCTGCTCCATGCCTGCTTTCTCTGTGATTTCTGTGATTGGGGTTCCGTCGTAGTTGATGCCGTAAGTGATTACTGGCCAACCGTAGTTCTTTCCTTTTTCGATTAGGTTGAGTTCGTCACCACCCATTGGGCCGTGTTCCACTTCCCAGATTCTGTCGTTGGCTTTGTCATAGATCAAACCTTGTGGGTTTCTGTTGCCATAGGTCCAGATTGAGCTGGTGTTGCCCAAAGAGTCTTTGAACGGGTTGTCTGCTGGGATGCCGCCATCGTCTTTGATGCGGTGGATTTTTCCATGTGCATTATTCAGATTTTGTGCATTCATCGGGATATTACCCTTGTCTCCGTTGGAGAAATACAAAAAGCCTGCTTTGTCAAAAATGATGCGGCTACCGAAGTGGCGCCCACCCTTCCAGGCGGGACCTGCTACAATGAGCTCCTCCTGATTGACTGCCGTGGTTCCGTCCAACTTAAATCGGAGAATGGTAGTAGCAGCGGTGCTGTCGGCAAAGTTTTGCGCGTAAGAAATATAAATCCAGCCATTTTCCGAATAGTTTGGATGCACAGCAACGTCCAATAGACCAGCCTGGTTGACGTTATGCACGGCAGGTAAGCCTTGGATTTTTTGACCGGTAAATTTATCCTCCTTGAAGAGCAATATCTCTCCTTTCCTTTCAGTGACCAGCATGCTTCCATCCGGAAGCCAAGTCATGCCCCATGGATTTTCCAAACCCGTGTGGAGGGTATCCACCTTAATTAGCAACTTTTCAGTTTGGGTTGCGAAGGTTTCGTCGATTACAGGTGTTTTCGGCCCGCAAGAGGTCCACGTGGTGACTGCCACGGCCAAAACGGCTAAAGAGTGGTACAGAGAACGGTTTGCCATAGATGCTAGATGTTTACCCACAAATGTAAACCTTCTCTTTAAACAACAAACCCAAAATGTGAACATTGGTAATGGGAGAGGAACAGCCGGCCTCTTTAACTTTCAACCTAAGTGCTTTCTAGCGGGAGTTAACCGTTCTATGATTTATTCATCTTTGCGTACCTTCGTGCTAGCGGAGTGCCTTTTCCCACCTCCGTAAATGGTACTATGCAGGTTTACAAATTTGGAGGCGCTTCTGTCAAAGATGCGGCCGCCCTAAAAAATCTTTACGAGATCCTCGAGTCTCGGCTTCAGTCAACTAAGGTCATTGTGGTGTCAGCTATGGGTAAGACAACCAATGCGCTCGAGGCAGTATTGGCTAAAAAGTTGGAGCAAGCCGATTTTTCCCAGGACTGGAAGCAGATCAGGGACTTCCATGTAGGCGTGTGTCAGGAGATATTTCCGGTTGCCGACCTAGTTATTGCCAAATTGGAACAACTGATGGATACCGCGAAGCCCATCTTGGAGGCAACTATTTCAAAAAGTAATTACGATGAAGTATACGATCAGCTGATATGTTATGGTGAATTGCTTTCTTCACTTATCGTCTCTGAATACCTAATTTATAAAGGATTATCCCTTGCTTGGCAGGATGCACGAACCGTGATTAATACGGATTCAGATTTTAGATTCGCAAAAATTGACTGGGAAAAGACCCGTACCTCCTGCCAAAATCAATGGGGTAGCCTGTTGAAACGCACCACAATCTTGACTCAGGGATTTATTGGAAAAGATCCTTTGGGACGAACAACCACTTTAGGAAGGGAGGGCTCTGATTTTACAGCGGCGATTCTTGCTACCAGCTTGGACGCGGAGTCGGTGACCATTTGGAAGGATGTTCCCGGAGTACTCAATGCAGATCCCAAACTGTTTCCGAACACCCAAAAGTTTGATGAACTCAGGTATCGGGAGGCGGCAGAGATGACCTACTTTGGTGCCTCGGTCATCCACCCTAAAACCATTAAACCCTTGGCAAATTCAGGGATACCGCTTTTCGTCAAGTCATTTTTAGATCCAGAAGGGGCTGGAACCAAAATCTACGAACATGCGGCCCCGCATGAGGTGCCCACTTTGGTGCTTAAAAAAAATCAAGTGCTTGTTAGTTTTAAAGTTACTGACTTTACGTTTATTGAAGAAAAGCACATTCACGCTATTTATGAGAAGCTAAAAGAGTTTAAGCTTCGGGCCAATATGCTGCAACTTTCTGCCATCACGGTTTCGCTGGTGGTGGATACCCAACTTTTTAAGTTGGAGCAACTGATTGAGAGTCTTAAAGCAACTTTTGAAATCCGGTACAACGAGGACCTGGAGCTCTTGACCATCCTCAAGCCTCGGGTGGAAGAAATCCCAGCTCTGATGGCAGGGTATGAGGTGCTTTTGGAACAGACCACCCGAACATCTTATCAGGCAGTTCGGAGAAAGGTCAATCAATAGTATTTAGTAACATGGACTTTGTCAAAATTTTTACCCCTTGCGAGGGGTAATTTTTTTACCCTCATGTTACCTGAGTCAATGTGAAATTTTTTAAGTCACATCAGAGCTGCTTTATTTCCTGTTTGGAATAAAGGGTGGGGGCGGTGCAATTTTGCTGCGCTGAAGGTGCAAGAGTGAGGGGTGGAAAAAAGGGATTATCCCAATATTACCTAGAGATAGCAAAAAGTTATATAAATGGTTTCTCAAAGCTAATTTTTCAAGGGCATCCTTATTTTTTTGGTAACGGGGCTTTAATATTCAAGCAATAGACTTGAGATAATTTTGTAAAGAATTAAATCTAAACATTACCAGTCCCAAACTACTACTCAATTATGATTGCTCAAAAAAGCATTTGGCGGGGATTAATGACAGCATGTTTGCTGCTTACCCTCAATTTTACTTTTGCCCAACAAACTCAAGTGACGGGCAAAGTTAGCGACAGCAAAAAAGAACCACTTCCTGGCGCAACCGTGTTGGTCAAAGGTACTAGCCGTGGAACGGTGACTGATATCGATGGATCTTACGCGATACAGGCCGCCTCTGGCGATGTTTTAGTTTTTTCATTTGTAGGGTTTGAGTCTAAAGAAGCACAGGTTGGGACCTTATCTCAACTAGACATTACTCTTTCAGAAGGTTTGGCTCTAAATGAAGTTGTTGTTACGGCACTTGGTGTTGAGAGACAAACAAAAGCGTTAGGCTATTCAGTTCAAGCAGTAGACGGAGGTCAGTTTACCGAAGCGAGAGAGACAAACGTAATCAACTCACTCAGCGGACGCGTTGCGGGTGTTCAAATCACCAACAGCTCTACAGGCATTGGAGGATCAACCCGTGTCACCATTCGAGGAGAATCTTCCCTAAACATCAATGCTAACCAGCCACTTTTTGTTGTGGACGGTGTGCCTATTTCAAACAACATTGTAGGATCTTCTGGGCGTTCAAACCAGGAAGCTGATTACGGAAACGCAGCAGGTGAAATCAACCCTGATGACGTGGCCTCCATGACTGTACTAAAAGGTCCAGCAGCAGCTGCCTTGTATGGTTCTAGAGCAGCAAACGGTGCTATCTTGATCACGACAAAGTCTGCTAAAGGCAAAAAAGGAATGGGTGTAACCATCAATTCCAACATCACCTTCGACGAAACGCTTAGAATGCCACAGTGGCAAGACAAATACGGTCAAGGAAATAACGGTACGTTTGAATTCAGAAATGGCGCAGGAGCTGGTGTTTCCGATGGTGTTGACGAAAGCTGGGGTCCTGAGTTGGACAAGGGTTTCATGACCACGCAATTTGACTCTCCAAGATCAGAATCAGGATTTAGAGGAGGTGACCTAAACGCACCTGCATCAAGCACAATTACAAAGACTCCTTGGGTATCTCGTCCAAGTAATATCGATGATTTCTTCCAAACAGGGGTAACCCGTTCTAATAACATCTCTATCGAAGGATCAAACGAGAAATCGAATATTAGACTTTCTTGGACCAACTTGGATCAAACGGGAATTATTCCAAACACGGATTTGAAAAGAAATACCCTAGCCATGAATGGGGGTATCAATGTGACTGATAAGTTGACTGTGAATTCCACTTTTAACTACCAAAATACAGATAGCGGAAACAGACCTAACATTTCCTACGGTACAGAAAGCTTAATGTACCTATGGATTTGGTACGGCCGACAGGTAGATACGCGGAACCTGAGAAATTATTGGATGCCAGGATTAGAAGGTGTTCAACAGTTTAACTACAACTACAACTACCACGATAACCCGTATTTCAACGTGTATGAAAACACAAACGGACAATCAAAAGGTAGAGTTTTTGGAAATGTAAGTGCTACCTACAAGTTTACTCCGAAGTTGAGCTTAATGGTAAGATCTGGTTTGGATACTTACAACGAACTTCGTGATAGAAGGAGAGCGTTTAGTACGCAGCGATTCCGTAGGGGTAGCTACAGAGAGGATAATATCTTTTTCTCTGAGCAAAACTCAGACTTCTTGCTTTCTTATTCCGAAACCGCAAAATCTACTTGGTCTTACAGCTTAGCAGTAGGTGGTAACGCCATGCGTCAAAACAATCGCTACCTCGAGACAGTAGCTCCAGAATTGCTTATTCCTAACATCTACAATTTCACCAATTCAGCAGTTAACCTTCAGATCAGCCAGGCTAACTCAGAGAAGAGAATCAACTCCATCTATGGTTTTGGACAGATTGGTTACAAGAACGTGTTATTCCTAGATGTGACTGGAAGAAATGACTGGTCAAGTACCTTGCCTGTCAACAACAACAGCTACTTCTATCCTTCAGCAACGCTAAGCGCAGTTGTATCGGATATGGTTACACTTCCTTCAGTAATCTCTTTCTTTAAACTAAGAGGTGCATATGCTGAGGTTGGTAACGATACAGATCCTTACTCATTGGCAAACGTTTACAACCCAGCAACAGCTTGGGGTAGTATTCAGGCAAAATCTGAGTCAACTAGATTGGCAAATGCCAACCTTTTGCCAGAGCGTACTGCTTCAATGGAAGCAGGTTTCGATGCAAGATTTTTGAATGGAAGGTTAGGACTCGACTTTACCTACTTTAACAACGAGACTAAAAATCAAATTATTCCAATTGAATTGGACATCGCAACTGGATACGCATCAAGAATCATCAATGCTGGAAGAATCCAGAATAAGGGTATTGAAGTCATGTTGAACGGTACGCCAGTCAAATCAGCGTCAGGCCTAACTTGGAATTTCTTTGCAAACTTTACTCGTACGAGAGGAAAAGTACTTGAGTTGACTGACGAATTGAAAACGTATTCCATGACAGGAAGAAATGGAGCGAATATTCAAGCTCGAGTAGGTGAGCGAATGGGCAATATCTATGGTGCAGGTTTTGCACGTGTTGCTGATCCAGCATCACCGTATTTCGGTCAGATTATCCACACCACTACTGGTACTCCTACTGTTGATCCTACCTTGAAGCTTCAGGGTAATTACAATCCAGATTGGATGCTTGGATTGCAAAATAATGTGAGCTACAAAGGTATTTCCTTGGGCTTCCTTTTTGACTACAGACATGGTGGAATCATCGTTTCTCGAACCAAAACCATTGGATCTACTTCTGGTCAATTGGAAGAAACCTTGTATGGTCGTGAGAATGGTTACGATATCACACTTCCTGGAAACGGAATAATTTCTGAAGGGGTTATTAAAAATGCAGATGGTTCGTTTACACCAAATACCATCAAAATCACTTCTAGAAACTGGCACAACCGTTACTACGAGCGAAATAACGTGGAAGCAGCGAAGTATGACGCTACCTTCCTCAAGCTTCGTGAAGTAACTATTGGATATACCATACCTAAGAAATTGCTAACCAGAGTTCCAGTACAGGACATAAAGATTTCCTTGGTAGGTAGAAACTTGGCGCTATGGACAGAGAACCCACACGTTGATCCAGAGACGATGGCAATGGGTGGAGGCACCTTGATTCCAGGTGTAGAAGACATGGCTATCCCTTCTACAAGAAACATTGGATTTAACTTGAATATCAAATTCTAAGCAGTTGGTAATTCGACAACACTAAAAAATAGAACTTATGAAATTAAATAAAACATACTTTTCCGGCTTAGCAATTGCCCTAATGTTGGGTGTGAGCAGCTGCGATAAAGACTTCGAAAAAGTAAACACCAACCCAAATAACCCGGAAAAAGTATCTTCCGCGTTACTTTTGCCAAACGTCATTCGAAACACAACGAATGAAATTGCTGGTAACTCTTGGGGATATGGCAACATTGTCATGCAATACACTGCGAAGATCCAGTTTACCAATGAGGATAGATACAACTGGGGTCCTCAAAGTAGCCCTTACAGCTCCTTTTACAATGCGCTTCGTGATATCAATAACATCATTGAAATCTCAGGAACTGCGAAGCAGCAAAATTATGTAGGTGTTGCTAAGGTGATGCGCGCTCATTTGTTTGCTTACATGAGTGATGCGTATGGTGAGATTCCTTACACAGAATCGTTGCAGGCAAAGGGTGAACTTAACTATCCAAAATTTGACACACAGGAAGTTATCTATGCTGGTGTGTTGAAGGAATTGGAAGATGCAAATGCGCTCCTAGGAACTACCACTGAAAAAGTTGATGGAGATATTCTTTTCAATGGAAATGTTACCCTTTGGAAAAAATTCGCAAACTCTCTTCGTCTTCGAATTTTGATGCGTCTTTCTGACCGAAAGGATCCATCTCAAGCCATGCAGGCAATCTTGAGTAATCCAACTCAGTCTCCAATTTTTAGTGCTGCAACTGAGCAAGCAGTTCTTCAGTACCTTCAGGATGTACCCAATCAGCATCCTTTGTTTACGACTCGATCAGGATCTTACGACGAAGTTCGTTTGAGCATTCGATTAGAAGATGAGTTGAAAGGGTTAAATGATCCAAGATTGTTCGCTTATGCCCAGCCAACCACAAGTTCTGCAGCAGGTGTTTTAGGTGCAGTTACCGCTTATGAAGGGGTGCCTAACGGATTAGGTGATGAGGAAGCACTAAAATATTCTCCATCAGGTGATGCTACTAAAGGCGGATCAAACTTCATTTCTCGAGTAGGCCTTCTATGGGCTTGCTCCGCTTGTACGACTCAGGCTAATCCATTAGGCTACCAAGGCATTCTAATGAGCTATGCAGAGGTGCAATTCATACTTGCAGAAGCTCGTGAGCGTGGATTTATTACGGTAGGTACAGCTGAGGATTATTACAAAAAGGGAATCCAAGCTTCAGTAGATTACTACAGAGCAAGATATACAGTAATCAATCAGCCAACAATCGCTGCAAAGCTTGTTTTGGATGATGCCTACTTCGCTCAGACCAAAGTTGCCTATACTGGTACAACTCAAGAGAAGTTGGCAAAAATCGGTACACAAAAATGGATTGCGCTATTCTTCAGTGGCATGGAAGCATGGCACGATTGGAAGCGCACAGGCTACCCAAGCATCAAGCCAGGACCTGCGGCATTCATTCCTACCGTACCTGTTCGATTTATGTATCCAGGTAGTGTGCAGTCGCTAAATGGTGAGAATTACAAAGCAGCCATTGGTCGTCAAGGTCCAGATGCGTTGACCACGAGAGTTTGGTGGGATGTGAAATAGTACTCTTAAATTTGATTAGTTAGACAAAAATCTGCCAGCTGTTCAGTTGGCAGATTTTTTTAAATTCCAACACTTATGAAAGCAAAATTTCTTACCCTCTTACTTCTCGCCGGTTTAATTTTTGGAGCGCAAGCCCAATCAAAAAAAACGGCTACTGAAAATATTGTCTTGGTCACCTTTGATGGATTAAGATGGCAGGAGCTTTTTAAAGGCGCTGATTCACTTTTGATCGACGATACAGGATTGATTAACCAAGCAGGTTCTTTGCTTTCCACCTATTGGAATGAAGATCCAATCAAGCGCCGTGAAATGCTTTTTCCATTTTTCTGGAGCACTATTGCGAAAGAAGGCCAGCTCTATGGCAACCGTGCCTATGGGAATATGGCAAACAACATGAATAAAATGTGGTTTTCTTACCCAGGCTACAATGAGTTTTTGAGTGGATTTGCGGATGATTCCCGTATCAATTCCAACAATAAATTTTACAACCCAAATGTGACTTTATTGGAGTACCTCAACCAAATGCCAGCTTACAAAGGCAAAGTGATGGCATTTGCGAGTTGGGATGTTTTTCCATTCATCATCAACACGGAGCGGAGTGGGATTCCAGTAAATGCTGGTTTTGATATCGCCAAAGGCAATGACCTAACGGATGTTGAAAAAACAGTCAACAGGCTGCAACAAGAAATTCGTGGTCCTTGGGGAGGGGTTCGTTTGGACGCATTTACACAAGCCTATGCCTTGGAAGCAATCAAAAAATACAAGCCGAAGGTACTATATGTTGCGTATGGAGAAACGGATGACTGGGCTCATGATGGCAAATACGATCAGTACCTACTTTCAGCTACCCAAACCGATAAATACATCCAAGAGCTGTGGAATACCTTACAGGCGGATCCACAGTACAAAGACAAGACTACCTTGTTAATTAGCGTGGATCATGGTCGTGGAATCACCAAAGAGAGCTGGAAGAGTCATGGAGCTCGGATACCTGAGGGTGGCGAAATTTGGCTTATGGCTATAGGTCCAGACACTCCTGCTGGCGGAGAAATGAAAATGAAAGGCCAATGGTCTTCTGCGATGGTGGCCCGTACGGTATTTGAATTACTTGGCCTTAGCTATCCAGACTCAAAAGCTGCACCTGCAATTAAGGAAATGATCAAATGAAAAATTGGGGGGTAAGTGCTGTAATTCTTTTACTCTTCCTTCAATCATGCTCCTTTCAAACCTATAAAAATGCCTCTCCGACTTTTCGGGAGGCATTTTTTGCGGATGAAGAGGCGATTGCGGACTTTTTAACTAAGGGGATGCCCCAACCTTCACGTTCACTAAATGAGGGGTGGATTTTTTTGGGTAAGGATTCGCTCCCAGGGATTTCAAGAAGCTTTTCTACGGATGTCCAAGGTGAATCCATTCAACTTCCACATCGGATTACCTTTGCGAATCATTCGTTTTGGTACCATAAAACCGTTGACCTCGAAGAAGGGATTTTAGCTTTGGATGGAGATGATGGGATTCAACTTTGGATTGATGGCCAACAAATTAAGAGGATGGAAGGCGGAGATTTTTTTCAAGTTCCCGCAAAGAAGGAGGCGAGTGTGACCATCCGTGTGGTAAACAATGCCATGGCTGGGGGATTGCAAAAAGTGGGTTGGATGTCAACTCAGGAGTATTGGACTTGGAAAAATCAGCGAAGTGCCAAAAGAGTTGAAACACTACAACTTCGAAAAAAACAACTTCTTACGATTGATCAACATCAGCTACCGGTTTCAAGCGCATCCTTGGAAAATGAGCTAGCTCAGCTTCCTATGTTGATGACATCACCCGTGCTAGTATTGGGAAGTGACCAGTCCTATTTTTTGCGTTGGGTAAGTGAAAAAGCTGGGGAAGCTACGCTTAGGTTCAGTCAAGGAAAGGAAGTCAAGCTTACCTCGGCTACTGGGATTTTTACACTTCCTATCAGTGGAGATGTGGAGTTTGAGTTATGGCAGGAAAAGGCCTACCAGGGAAAGTTTACCTTTTCAATTCCTCAATGGGGTAAGAAAATCAAACTCGCCATTTGGGCGGATTCACAAGGGGGATGGAAGCGTTTTGATCAATTCACAAAGCTAATTCACGAAAATCAGGTCGACCTGAGTATTGGGGCGGGTGATTTGGTGAATAACGGTTCGGAAGTAGATGCTTATCCTCGGTTTTTGCAAAAATTGACTCAAATGAATGCTGCGCAATTGCTGGTTCCGGGCAACCACGATTACGATGGGTATTACGATGATTTAAATCCAGAGCAACTGCAACAGTATTTGTTTCGGGAGAATGAGCCGCGGTATGGTTTTCAACAAGTTGGTCCTGTTGGGGTATTGACGCTGGATCCCAGTGAGAATTTTCCAGTGTCTATTGCTGAAACTAGTGAACAAGGAAAATTTCTGCATTCGGTTTTGAACTCTGAATCTTGGAATAGTTCAAGTTGGAAAATGGTTGTTTTGCACCAACCTCCTTATTCTCAAGGATGGCCGGGATACCATGGAGAAGAAAGTATTCGTGTCCTGTTGGAACCCTATTTCCATGCGGGAAAAATTGATCTTGTCATTGCAGGCCATACCCATGATTACGAGCGGTTGACAAAAGAATTTTCTGGCAACCAAGTCCATTTTTTCATTGTGGGAGGTGCTGGAGGTGGGATGGAACCCGAAGGAAAGAGGTCCGATTATCCTATCATGGACCGCTTGATTAAGAAACATCATGTGGCTATCGCGGAGGTGACAGCAGCTGAATTTGCCGTTCGAATTTTGGGAAGTAATGGAGAACTCTTGGATCAAGTTACGCTGAGAAAGTCTACTAGGAAATAGGGGAATACTGTTGGCACCATACACAGCGAAGGTGCATTTTAGAGATTGCTCTGGATTGTTACTAAATCTTTATTAAAAAGCCAGCCCTCACTAGGGAATCTTTGAATCCTTAGTTTTGTATAAATCTTGCATTGTGCCAAAATTCGTAAGCTTTTTAAATTCCACAGAAAAATTTAGTGTTCAGTCCGAACCACTTCCAGAGTTGAAGGAGGGAGAGATTTTGGTAAAAAATCTTGCCGTGTCTATCTGTAAAAGCGATCTCCATACCTATGCAGGAAAGCGCGTTGAAAAATCCCCTGTCTTGTTAGGACATGAGGTTGTGGGTAGGGTTGAATCATTTGGGCGTACCGGAGGTGCAGTAGATGTTACAGGTAAAATTCTTCAAATTGGGGACAAAGTTACCTGGGCTATTTTTTCAAGTTCTCCCCTCGATCGGAATTCACAACGGGGAATGCCACAAAAAGCGAAGGAACTTTTTAAGTATGGCCATGAAAAAATCGAGGAAGGGAATAATTTTCACGGGGGACTTAGTGAGTACACGATTATTCGAAAGGATACCCCAATCGCGTTTTTAAAGGAGGAAATTCCCAATGAAGTTGCTTCCCTTATTAATTGCACCCTCGCTACTGTAGCAGGTGCCATACGGCTAGCTGAAGGAGTACAGGATAAATCTGTGGCCATTTATGGCGCAGGAATGTTAGGCGTTGCCGCTTGCGCCATGGCAAGTCGCATGGGCGCAAAAAATATTGTAACCCTAGATCTTGACAAGGAAAGAGGTGCGGTTTTAAAAAAATTTGGTGCAGCCGCCTATTTCCTGCCAACGGAACTTGTAACTGAAAAATTTGATGTGGTCCTCGAGTTTACGGGCGCTACTGAAGCCATGGAGCATTCCGTCCGATTAGCTGCGATTGGTGGGATTACGGTTTGGGTGGGTGCAGTGTATCCTCAAGAGGAAGTTCGACTTCAGGGAGAGTACTTGGTTAGAAACCTGTTGACCATTAAAGGATTACACAATTACAACCTAGAAGACTTTGCTTTTGCAGCCAACTTTTTGGAAGAGGAGTATCAAAATTTTGATTTTATGAGTCTTATCAAAGGAGGGTTTTTACTGGATGAGGTGGAGGAAGCTTTCCAGTTTGCACTGAACCAAAACCCATATCGAGTAACCCTAACCCTGGAATCAAAATGAAGGCCCTAAAGTCGAATTCGGAAGTACTGTTTGTAGTAAAAGCAGCGGTTGCGGTTTTCATTACCTACTTAAGTATGTATGCATTCCGAAAGCCATTTACCTCGGCGTTGTACGCGGATTATGAGTTATGGGGGGTAGATTATAAGATTTTGTTGATCATCACCCAGTTGGTAGGATACACTGTTTCCAAATATTTCGGAATAAAAATCATCTCTGAACTTTCGGCAAGCAAACGAACTCGCACCTTAGTGTTCCTTATGGCTTTTTCCTGGGTTGCCTTGTTATTTTTTGGGATTGTGCCCGCACCCTACAACTTGCCCTTTATGTTTTTAAATGGCCTACCCTTGGGGATGATTTGGGGGGTAGTTTTTAGTTATATTGAAGGAAGAAGGCACACGGAACTTTTGGGTGTAGCCATGGCTTCAAGTTTTATCATTTCCTCGGGGATAGTCAAAGGGGTCGGTAGCTACTTGCTACTCAATTTAAATGTTTCTGAAATGTGGATGCCCTTTTTTTCGGCCTTGGTATTTTTACCCATTTTGTTTTTAGGGATTTATTTACTGCATTCCTTGAAGCAACCCGATGAAGAAGATGTCTCGGCCCGAACAGAGCGGAAGCCGATGGATGCGGCAGAGCGAAAAGCTTTCTTTAAGCGCTTTGCACCAGGTATTATTTTTTCGATTTGCATTTATGTGTGCCTCACCATCTTCAGAGACTTAAGAGACAATTTTGCTGTCGAGTTTTGGAAAAGTTTTGGGATTGAAAACATACCTAGCCTATTGATATTGTCTGAACTACCCATTGCCTTATTCGTCATTCTGATCATTGGTTCCATGATCTTTATCAAAAGTAATAAGCTCGCATTTTTTATGAATTTTTACATTCTCCTATTGGGAGGAGTGCTCTTATTGCTTTCAACAATTCTATTTTCCAATCAACTCCTTTCGCCTACGCTATGGATGGTGTTGGTTGGCTTTTCCATGTATTTACCCTACATCGCTTTTCATGCTTTATTTTTTGAGAGATGGATTGCCTATTTCAAGATAAAAAGTAACATCGGTTATTTGATGTATATCGTCGACGCCGCAGGGTACCTTGGAAGCACCTTCGTCCTGTTATTTAAAAACTTTAGTACCATTGCATACAGTTGGGTGGACTTCTTTATTCTTACTGCTATCGTTACATCTACCATCATTATTTTACTTTCGATTGCAAATTATTTTTACTTCAAAAATCAAGATAAATTAATTACATCATGAAAAATAAAACAGCGATTGTTGTAGGAGCAGGGATTTTGGGACTTGCTACTGCACGTGCCTTAGCCATACGAGGATTTGCCGTTACCGTCATCGAAAAAAGCCAGTTTTCCCTAGGTGCCAGCGTACGGAATTTTGGAATGCTGTGGCCGGTCGGTCAGCCTGAGGGCAAACTTTATAACCGGGCCTTACGAACCAAAGAAATTTGGTTGGACTATTTGACTGCCTCTAATACGCCTTACAATCCCTGTGGAAGTCTCCATTTGGCTTACTGCAAAGAAGAAATGGAGGTAGTGGAAGAAATCGGCGGATTGTTCCAGTCCAATAAAAGACCGGTTTCTGTGATTTCTAAGGAGGTAGTGATGAATCAATACCAAGGGATCAATCCAGACGGGTTGCTTGGTGCACTACGAAGTGAGGATGAAGTAATTATCGATCCTAGGGAGGCCATCAAAAATCTCCCTCCATACTTAAGTGAAAAATTTGATATCAACTTCATTTGGGGAACCGCAATTACCAAAGTTGAATCCAATACAGCGTATTCAGGATCGAATTCGTACGCTGCAGATCTGATTTGCATTTGCTCAGGTGCGGATTTTGAAACCCTCTTTCCAGAGCTTTTCAAGCAGCAGCCTATCCAAAAAACCAAGCTGCAAATGATGCGATTCAAACACAAGGACCCAAGTTTTAAGATCGGAGCGTCTGTTTGTGGGGGATTGTCCCTACTCCATTACAAAAGTTTTGCAGCATCAACTGCTCAGGAGCAGTTACGAAAAAAAATTGAGGCAGAAATGCCCGAATACTTGAAAAACGGCATCCATGTAATGGTTTCTCAGAATAACGAAGGGGAACTTACCGTGGGAGATTCTCATGAGTATGGACTTGATTTTGATCCGTTCGATCGGGTTGAAATCAATACCCTGATTCTGGACTACTTGAAGAAATTCATGCAAATCGACCAGTGGGAAATGATTCAATCTTGGAATGGGGTCTATCCCATTATGACGAATGGTGCCAGTGATTTGTATTTAAATCCTGCGCCAGGCATCCATATTTTAAATGGAATTGGTGGACATGGAATGACCATGTCGTTTGGTTTTGCTGAAGAGATTATTAATACCCTTTAATTCATTGGTTATGTTAAATCCCATTACCCAACAGATTTTAAATCTATTTGATCAAAATGGCTCCTCCATGTATGGAGGTGAAGAAGTTACCCAGTTGGAGCATGCGTTGCAGTGCGCTGAATTGGCTCGAAAGAATGGTGCTTCAGATGAATTGATCACGGCTTCCTTATTGCATGATGTCGGGCACTTACTCCATGATTTACCTGACGACGCGAGTGACAAAGGCATTGACGATTTGCATGAACTTTTGGGTGAGAAGTTTTTGGTTCAGCATTTTAAATTAGAAGCTGTTCAGCCGGTCAAATTGCATGTTCAAGCAAAACGATACTTGTGCGCAACTGAAGAAGGGTATTACGAAGCCTTATCGAATTCTTCCAAGGTAAGTTTAGAGTTCCAAGGAGGAATCATGTCTCCTTCAGAAATGGAGGTATTTGAAAAAAATGAATTTTATAAAGAAGCTGTGGCTTTGAGGAGATGGGATGATTTGGCGAAAGATCCAAACCTAGTCAGCCCTCCGATTTCTACCTTTGTTCCTTCCATTGAGTCCGCATTAAAGTAAGTATATGAAAGCAAAAATGGTAGTGTTCGATATGGCCGGAACCACGGTCGATGAGGGAAATGTGGTCTACCGAACCCTTCACAAAGCTATAGAAAAGGTATCCCCTACAATTAGTTTTGAAGATGTGCTCAAATCAGGAGCAGGCAAGGAAAAGCTTCAGGCCATTAGAGATACCTTGTTGGATAAGGCGATTGTGCTAGGTGAAGAGGAAATACAGTCGATTTTCAGCGATTTTCAATCAAGTCTGAAAGAGGCATACCACTCGTTGGAAGTTTTTCCTACTCCAAACACTGAAAAACTAGTTGATGAGCTCCGCGCAATGGAGGTGATTGTGGTGCTCAACACAGGCTATGATCGAGCCACTGCTCAATCCCTACTTGAAAAATTGAATTGGAAACAAGGGATTCATTTTGATGCCCTAGTGACTGCATCTGATGTGTCCAATAATCGCCCAAAGCCAGATATGATTTTCTACGCAATGGATCAATTTGCCATTCAAGATGCATTTACGGTGATAAAGGTGGGAGATTCTACAGTCGATATAGAGGAAGGCAAAAATGCAGGCTGCCTTTTTACCATAGGTGTCACCACAGGAGCCCATACAAAGGCCGAATTACTTACCGCAAATCCAGACTATATCTTAGACGATATCTACGAGCTAAAACAGGTGATTTTAAGTTTGGAGCCCCAACTTGCTAAATAGGGGGCTTCCTGGGTCTGTAACGCTCTCCTACTTTTTGTTACCACTTGGGCCTTCCTTGTGCGCATTTGGGCATGGGAGACCTTAAAAATACCTCATTTTTGAAAAACAAGGGGATGTGCTTTCGCAAGGTGGCTTAAAAAACCAGCGATGGCTTCCTCAAGGATGTGGTACACCTCCTCAAAATTCTCTTCTGTTCCGTAGTAGGGATCTGGAACAGGGAGCCCAGATGCTCCTGAAGCAAAATTGCGCATCAAAAAAAGCTCTTTGTCTGGATAGCGAGATTGAAGTCTGAGTTGCTGTAAATTAGTGAGGTTACTTCCATCCATCGCGATGATGTAAGTGAAATCCCTAAAATCGGTGAGGTGCACCTGTCGGCCTCGGTGCTGGATTCCAACCCCATTTTTTTGAGCACAACGAATCGTTCGCTCATCTGGCAGCTCTCCGATGTGGTAGTCTGAAGTCCCCGCGCTATCCGATTTTATGCTTTTTTCTAATCCTAAGCCCTTGATTTTGGCATTGAAAATCCCCTCTGCCAGTGGAGATCGGCAAATATTTCCCAAACAAACAAAAAGTACTTTTATCATGTAAAACAGGCAAAGAAAAATTTCAATCATCTCCCTCTTTTTCAGGTAACGGTAGACTGAAAATTAAGTACCAAGGTGTAAAAAAAATGATCCTAGCATTTTCATCCAAGCAAAAGCTAAAAAAAATATAGAAATCTTGGGGATTGGCTACTTTTGAGCAATGAAATTCCTTTACTACTTACTTTTGGAACTGAGTACCCGGATGCTTCCGCTCCTGGGGATTTTTGTGCCGAAAGTCGGCTATTTTTTGCGTCAACGAGCTTCCTTGTTTTCCCAACTGACCGAATTTAGGCAATCCCATCCTGGGCGACTTGCTTGGTTTCATGTGGCCTCCTTGGGAGAATACGAACAAGCTAGACCAGTGATTGCAGGGCTGAAGGCGTCCGAACCCAGCTTGTTGGTGGTTGTTAGCTTTTTTAGCCCCTCGGGTTACGAACACCTCTGCACAAGGCCACAGCCTGGGGTAGACTTCATTAGCTACCTGCCGCTTGACCGTAAGGCCTGGGCAGTGAAATTTGTTGGTATCCTCGATCCAAGCGTAGCTTTTTTTGTCAAATACGACCTCTGGTACCATCACCTTGTTGCCTTGAAGAAGCGGCAGATCCCCACCTTTTTGTTTGCGGCGTCTTTTCGTTCCGAGCAACCCTATTTTGCTTGGTATGGGAGCTTTTTTAGAACCATGCTAGCCCAGATGGATTGGATATTTACGCAAAATAACCAAAGCTTGGCCTTATTGAAGGATATCCAACTGACAAAAGCAAGCCAGGCGGGCGATACCCGATTTGATCGAGTCGCGGCCACGGCTGCTGCCCCAAAAGCGCTTCCAGAGCTCCGCGATTGGATAAAGGACCGCCCTACCGTGGTGGTGGGATCGGCCTGGGAGGAAGACATGGCACTGCTGATTCCTGTGATGCATGCGAGGCCTAATTACCTGTGGATCATCGCTCCCCACGACTTGAATGCCTCGGTGATGGACCAATGGGCAAGTCAACTTCAGCTCCCTTCCGTCAAGTATTCCACTTGGACGCCGCAGACCCAGTCGACAGTGTTGTTCGTGGACAACATGGGCATGCTCTCTTCCCTGTATCAGTTTGCACGGATTGCCTACGTGGGTGGAGGATTTGGAAAGGGACTTCACAATATTCTCGAACCCCTAGGGTTTGGGGTTCCCGTACTCTTTGGCAAGCTAAGGCGACAAAGTAAGTTTCCTGAGGCATCCCAGAGCCAAGCCGAAGGATGTGGATTTGAGGTGAGTGATGTTGACCAACTCCTTGCCACAGTGGATCGTCTAAACGAACCTGAAGCCTACCATAAGGCCACTAACGCTGCGCAAACTTGGGTGCAGGCAAATCTTGGGGCAGCATCACGTATCTTGGCCCATATTAAGACCTCACAGCTGCTAAAATGAAAGGAAGGGTAATAAAATCTACCGGAAGCTGGTACCTCGTTCGTACTGACGAGGCAATTGTCTCGGCACGTTTGAAGGGGAAGTTTAAGCAGGACGAACTGAAATTGACCAATCCCATTGCGGTGGGGGACTGGGTGTCCCTGGAAAAGGAACCGGGTCAAGAGACGGCGGTCATCCACGACATCTTGCCGAGAGACAACTACGTGATTCGAAAATCTACCCGCAAGCAGCATTTTTCGCACATCATCGCAAGCAACTTGGACCAAGCCATCCTTGTGATCACAATGAAAAAGCCGCGAACCTCTTTTGGTTTTATCGACCGCTTTTTGGTTGCCACCGAGAGTTACGGAATTCCCACCTTGCTGGTGGTCAACAAGATGGACCAGCTCTCTGGTGAGGAAGAAAAAGAATGGCTACAAGATATCCACGAAATCTACGTACCCTTGGGCTATAAGGTGTTGGAGCTGTCCGCCTTAAAGGACACTGATTTGGCGCGTACCTTTATTCCGCTCGTTGAAGGAAAGTCCAGCTTGATTTCTGGGCATTCCGGAGTGGGTAAAAGCACCCTCCTCAATGCAGTGATCCCCGGTGCCCGACAAGACACCAAAGAGGTGTCGGATTCCAGTGCCAAGGGCGTTCACACGACTACCTTTGCAGAACTTTTTTTGCTACCCGGATCGGGAGAATTGATTGATACGCCAGGAATAAAAGAATTTGGTATTTTGGATGTGGAAAATGAAGAACTTTCTCACTTCTTTCCCGAAATGCGCGTATTCCTGGGGCAGTGCAAATACAATAATTGCACCCACGTCAATGAGCCCGGATGCGTGGTACTGAAGAAGCTTGAAGAGGGCTATATCCATCCCTACCGGTACCAGAGTTACCTCAATATCCTCACCGAAGAGGATAGCCATCGATAAAGGGTTTTGAAACCAGACCAATTTGGGCTAATTTTCATTTTCTAAAAACAATCCCATGAGCGAAGTATTAACGCACAAGCAAATAGGGCAGAAAATCACCCGAATGGCCTTTGAAATTTATGAGCGGAATCTCCAAGCTACGGCGGGGGTGGTTTTTGCGGGTATCACCGGAATGGGAACCACCTTGGCGCAGCTGCTGGCCACGGAATTGAGACGTATTTCGCCTTTGCAGGTGGAGGAACTAGAAGTAATCTTGGATAAAAAGGCAGTAGCAACCTCTGAAGTGCTTCTTTCCAAGCCAATTTCGCTACAAGGCAAAACAATTATTTTGGTTGACGACGTGCTCAACACGGGCAAGACCCTCGTTTATGCGATGACCCCTTTTCTAGAGCAGGAGGTCGAGAAAATGGAAATAGCCGTATTAGTGAACCGCAGCCATGGTCTTTTCCCAGTTAAGCCCGATTACACTGGTTTCGAACTAGCGACCACCTTCAATGAGCACATTGTCGTAGATTTTACGGCCAACAACCATTCTGTTCACCTCCACTAATCAACTATGTCTGTACATTCTTCTGCCTCTGTGAAGCGCATCACGACCCACACCCTTCAAGACATGAAGCTGCGGGGAGAAAAAATATCCATGCTGACTGCCTATGATTTTTCGATGGCGAAAATTGTCGATGCAGCTGGGATGGATATTCTACTCGTAGGGGACTCAGCTTCCAACGTGATGGCCGGTCACGAGACTACACTCCCCATTACCTTGGACCAGATGATCTACCACGCCACCGCAGTGGTTCGGGCAGTGAAACGTGCTTTTGTGGTGGTAGACCTTCCCTTTGGCAATTACCAAGGCAATAGCTCGGAGGCACTCCGCTCGGCGATTCGCATCATGAAGGAGTCTGGTGCACATGCTGTTAAAGTAGAAGGGGGCTCCGAAATCAAAGAGTCGGTCGCTCGGATTTTGAGTGCTGGTGTTCCCGTGATGGGGCACTTGGGCTTGACCCCACAGTCTATTTACAAGTTTGGCACCTATACCGTGCGTGCAAAGGAAGAGGAGGAAGCCAATAAGCTGCTGGAAGATGCCAAGCTATTGGAAGCCTGTGGCTGTTTTGCTTTGGTGCTTGAAAAAATTCCAGCCGCCTTGGCTAAGCGTGTGGCAAAGGCACTGACTATCCCCGTGATCGGCATCGGGGCAGGGGCAGAAGTAGATGGACAAGTACTTGTGATGCACGACATGTTGGGTATCACACAAGAGTTTAAGCCTCGATTTTTGAGGCCATATGCTGACCTGCAGAAGATCATGACGGAAGCTTTTCAACACTACATCGCAGACGTCAAAAATAAAGATTTCCCCAACGCTTCGGAGAGCTATTGATCTCATTGATTGGAAATTTCTGAGCTAAAGAGCCCCTAGTAATATTGTTACTAGGGGCTTTTTTTAGGCCTTTGTTTTTCCTCGTTTGGCGGGAGCATGTGCTTCGACACGGAGGATAAAGTCACTCAACACATTCATATAATTGATGAAGGCATCGTATGGTGTGTCGTAGGGGCTAAAGTACTCGTGTACCGAGCCATCCGAGAAAAACTTGGTGCAGATATAGTAAAAGTGGTCGGAGGTCTGCAGGTACTCCCAATCCCGAAGCAGGTCCGGATCTTTGATCGTTCTAATTTTCTTTTCCAGCTCGTAAAGTCGGTCAAAGGCCTCGTCTTGCATGTCGTTGCCCAGCCAAGCGGTGAGATCCCGTTCCTCATCGGCCCAAGAAATCGGCGTAGGCACGTGAATGCTGCTCACAGGAGAAAGGGCTGCTACCACCTCTGAAGGGGTGGAGAAGGTAAAGTTGGACTGCGTAAAAATTGCCTCGGGTAAGTGGCGCATGAAGTCAAAAATCCCTGATTCTGCCCATTGGTGCTCACCAAACGTTTCGTAGTCCATGAATAAGTTGACCACAGGCTCCTCTTTGGGGAGGGCGTTGAGCCAGGAGACAAACTTCTGGCTGGTTAAGGGATAGTCTGCCCAGGTGTGGTCGCCAAATCGGAAGGCAATGTCATCTGAGAGGCGGAAATTTTTGAGAAGTACTTTCAGCTGAGGAGCATGAGCACTGGCATACACGTAGTTGGGGCTTTTCCAGCCCAACACGTGCTTGGCACCTTCTGTCAGTATCCCTTCGTAGCCCAGCTCGGCCACCATGGAGCCGATTTGGTCAGAATAGATCAACTCTGTATTCCGAAAAACCTTCGGGCTATAGCCGTTGAAGAGTTCCTTGATGCGGTCTTGGTGTTTTTTGACCAAGGAAAAAAACTCATCCTTACTTTTTAAAGCGGCAAGCGAATGGGAGTAGGTCTCGTTCAGTAGCTCCACATGACCCGTAGCGACAAGGCGCTGAAAGCTTTCCAGTACATCCGGGGCATAGGCTTCTAGCTGATCCAAAAAGGTGCCGGAAAGGGAGAAGGCTACTTTGAATTTACCATCGTAGCGTTGGATGAGCTCCAACAGCAAGGCATTCATGGGCAGGTAGCATTTCTGAGCCACCTTGCGGATGACGTTCCGGTTCAGGTAGTCGTTCCAATAGTAATGATCTTCCCCAATGTCAAAAAATCGGTAGGGCTTGAGTCGGAAAGGTTGGTGTACCTGAAAATAAAAGCAGACAGTTCTCATGGGCGTTGCGCTATGGTTTTTTCGTAAACGGTCACTAGTTTGGCAGCTACGTGCTCCCATTTCAGTTTTTTCAATTCATCCCCTCCGAGTTCGGTAAACATCTGGGCGATGCTTTTGTAGTGGAGGAGTCCAAAAATGGCATCTGCCATGGCATCTACGTCCCAGAAATCGATTTTGATAGCATTGTTTAGTACTTCGGCTACCCCGGACTGCTTGGAGATGATGACCGGGGTGTTGTGCCGGACGGCCTCCAAAGGGGCAATCCCGAAAGGTTCGGAGACGGAAGGCATTACGTACACGTCACTGATGGCATACATATGATCTACATCATCTCCTTTTAAGAATCCTGTGAAGTGAAATTTGGTACCCATACGGAGTTCCGCCACCCGATCAACCATCTTGTGGAGCAAGTCCCCCGATCCAGCCATCACAAAGCGGACGTTGGGATCCCGGTCAATCACCTTTTTTGCCGCCTCCACAAAATATTCCGGACCCTTTTGATACGTAATTCGGCCGAGGAAGGTGACGATTTTTTCAGGAACCTTTTTCTTGTAGGAGGAGGTGATGATGCTGGCATCCAGTACGGCATTGTGTAGGACAGTGACTTTGTCTGGAGAAATGCCGTATTTTCTAACGCAGGTATTTTTGGTGAGTTGGCTTACCGCTACCACATGGTCCGCGGCATGCATTCCCGCCCGCTCAATTTCGAAAACGGGGAAGTTGACGGATTCTCCCGAGCGGTCATACTCGGTAGCATGCACATGGACCACCAAGGGCTTGCCGCTAATTTCTTTAGCGGCTATTCCCGCGGGGTAGGCGAGCCAATCGTGGGCATGGATGATGTCAAAATCAGTTCGGTCTCTGGCGATTTGCGCCCCAACCAAAGCATAGCGAGAAACTTCTTCCATCAAGTTTTTGCCATACTTTCCGCTAAACTGGTAGTTAGTTGAAAAAATGCTCTCATCCACATCGGTTCGGTCATGAATGGCGTAATCCGTAAATTTTTTGAACTCTTTGGGCCCTAGATAGGGCACTAAAAAGCTGTTGACTTCTAGGTAGGTCAGGTTTTTCCAGAGTTTTTTAAATCTGCGCTCCCTGTAATCAATCGTCACTCCGCTGGCATTGACAAAGTCTGCCACCGGCTCCTCGTCACCCCAGAGTTTGGGCACCACAAAAATCACTTCTTGCTTATGGAAATTCATCCCCTGCACCAATCCGTAGCAAGCCGTGCCTAGTCCTCCAGAAATATGGGGTGGAAACTCCCACCCAAACATGAGTACCTTCATAAAAAATCCGTTAAATCTGTTTGACTAAGTCCATCATGCGAAGGAGCTCTGCCACACTCCAGGCTTGGGACACTGCTCCCTTGGGTCGGTGCGGGGCATCACCATCGTAAATTTCTGCCACGGTACCAACGCCATATTGGGTCATGACACCATCAAAGCCTTTGATGATTTTCTCGACGAATGTTTTCGAGGCTTTTCCATGCAGCCTGAGGTAGCCCTCTGCAAAATGACCCAAAAGCCAGGCCCATACCGTACCGTTGTGGTAGGCTTGGTCTCGGCTGATTTGATTTCCAAAATAGTAGCCCTTGTACCCCGGATCGTCTGGAGACAAGGAGCGCAAACCCCGAGGAGTAAGCAGTTTCGACTTGACCACCTCCAAGACTTTGTCACACTTTTCCTCGTCCAAAATGGGATAGGGTAATGAGGTGGCAAAAATCATGTTGGGGCGGATAGACCAGTCTTTTTCTTCTTTGTCAACCACATCGGCTAGGTAGCCGTAGTCCCATGACCAAAACTCCCGCTTAAAAGAGTCTTTTACCTTCGTGGCCAGTATTAAGTATTCCTCTTCTCCGCTCAGCTCATGGTAAAAGCAGAGTGCATTGTACCAAAGGGCCTGAATTTCAACTGGACAGCCAATTCGTGGAGTAACGGGGCCATCGGAGGTAATCGCGTCCATCCAAGTCAGTGCCAAATCCTCCTGCCCTCCCCAAATCAGTCCAGAAGGCAGCATGTGAATGTGAAAATCTGTCCCAGCCTTAAAGCCCTCAATAATGCCTCGTAGCTTTGGTAAGTAGCGCTCTTGTAATGTCTTTTTGTCGCTCGTGTAGCGGAGGTAATTTTGTAGAGACCAAAAAAACCACAGCGGCGCGTCCATGGAGGTCATGTTGGTAAAATCTCCGCTGCCAATGTTGGGGAAAAGCGTCCCCTTCAAGTCCTTGGCCATGGTATCCATGATTTCCAAAAAGGTTTCGGTATCCCCAAGGGCAAGGGTCAAGCCTGGAGCGGCGATGAAGGTGTCTCTACCCCACCATCCAAACCAGGGGTAGCCGGCGATGACACGAACCTCCCCGTCTCTTTTTCGGATAAATTGTCCTGCAGAGTTTTTGAGGCAATTTTCAAAGTTATTTCTAGGAATTCTTCGCGCCATTTCTTTCGAAAAAGCCGAGTTGCGCGTGTCAGGATCCGCCTCGGTCAAACCCGCTGAAAAAATGACAGACTCACCTTTACTGATCTCAAATTCTAGGTAGCCCGGGACAAAAAGGTCTTCTTGGTAGTCGTAGCCGCGCTCCCGCTCCTGGATGTACTCCAAGTTATAGTACCAATCCGGTTGTGAATGGAAGGTAGCCTCCTTGGATAGTTGAAGATAAAGCGGATCGTAGTTTGGATACAGTTGAAACTGTACGCCATTTTGCACTATTTTAAACTCACGGTTGATCCGGTCGTTGGCCTTCATGAGCTCATGGTAGCCGCGAAAAGCAAGAAACGGCTGGATGCGTAGTGTAGTGGGTGAATGTGCCTCCAACAAGGTGTAGCGAATCATGACCCGATCTCGGTTGGAATCCAAGATCAGCTCCTTTTGGAGAAGTACGCCCCCAACCCGGTAGGTCAACTTTGGAATAGGTTCTGAATCGAAATCTTCCAAATACTTATGTCCTCTAGGGGAATAATTTCCTGGAAATTTGGCTATGCCTAGGTTGAAGCTTGCCCCGTGCTGGATGACTGTCTCGTGTACGGTGGAGAGCAGTACGTGATTTTGTGAATCGATTTGGGGTTGCGGCACCACCAAGAGTCCATGGTACTTTCGGGTGTTGCACCCAATAATTGTGGTGGAGGTGTATGCGCCAGATCGATTGGTCCGAATAATCTCCCTTTCAAGAGAATAATTCAAGTTGATTAGTTGGGATTTATCAAAATGGATATAGCTACTCATTGGCTAAAATTGATTTTATCTAAAGTAGCCTTTTGAGCGCATAAGAAAAATTAAAGGCCAAAAAATAAAGGTTATGTTTCCATAACCTTTTTGCTTCAGGAGTGAATTCCTTCCTTTTGTAATTCTTCGCAGGTACGAATGGATTCTTCAAACTTGCTGAGGTAGTTTTGAATCTGCCGGATGTTTACGGGACGAACTACCGGAAATTTCGGAGAGGCTTTAAATAGGGTAAACATGAGCTTGGTTTAGTTTCTACTCCCTTGACAAACAACATGCCAAATTGTTTGTCGGGCAACAAAAAAACCCCTCGCTGGAGGGGTTTTGGGTGAAAGACCGGGCTCGAACCGGCGACCTCTGGATCCACAAACCAGCGCTCTAACCAACTGAGCTACAATCACCGTGTGGGGGTCAATTCAAAAATCTTCTCGAATTGGTTTGCAAAAGTAAGAACTGTGTGTCTTTGTAGCAAGACGGAGGCTATTTATTTATTGGAAAAATGAATGATCCATTGGTCAAGTCCTCCCTTTTGCTGGCCCTTGTACCGCTATGGCATTTTCAAAATCTGCCTCAGCAGCCGCTCAGTAGCAGTTGCCTGATGAATACCGCTACCATTAAATCCGAAGGAGCAAGCCATTCGCCTAGCAAACGGGCCTAATCAAAACTTCCTAAGCAGGTGGTCTGGGCACTAATCCGGCAGCTATTGCCTATATTTGCGAAGCGATGCCAGCTGGCCGTTTTTTTACTGCCTTTTCCACACGCACCCCTACATGAGCAATGAACCTCTAGGTTTTGATGCCTTCAAACTGAATAAACAATTACTTGACGCGGTAGTCGAAGCCGGCTACACGGTTCCGACGCCCATTCAGGAAAAAACCATTCCCCTCGCATTGGCAGGACATGACGTCTTGGGCATTGCGCAGACTGGAACTGGCAAGACTGCTGCCTACCTTTTGCCCGTACTGATGAAGGTAAAGTATGCACAAGGCATGCACCCGAGAGCGTTGATTTTAGCACCAACGCGAGAGCTGGTGATGCAGATCGAAGAAGTAGCCATGCAATTAGCTACCCATACAGGTCTCCGCATTGTCAGTCTTTACGGTGGCTTGGGTCCCAAAACCCAAATCGAGCGCGTGGTAGCTGGGGTAGATATCCTGATTTCCACGCCGGGAAGGTTTATGGACCTGTATCGAAAAGGAACCATCTACACCAAGGACCTAAAAACCATGGTGTTGGATGAGGCAGACAAGATGATGGACATGGGCTTTATGCCCCAAATTCGGTCTATCCTAGAGGTGATCCCATCCAAACGACAAAACCTTCTTTTCTCAGCAACCTTTTCTGGTCGTATTGACCACCTGGCGGCTGAGTTTTTAGAGTTTCCCGAGCGCGTGGAAGTAGCTCCTTCGGCTACCACAGCAGAGACTATCGGCCAGGTTAGGTACCAGGTGCCCAATATCAAAACTAAAATCAACCTTCTTGCCCATCTTCTCGAAAATGAAGAAATCAACCGGGCGATGATTTTTACCAGAAGTCGGAAGAATGCAGAGTCTGTCTTTGCCTTTTTAGAGCGCAAGCATTTTGGGGAAATTCGGGTGATCCATGCCAATAAAGGTCAAAATACGAGGATCAATTCCATGGAGGATTTTAAAGCCGGGGATGTGAGGATCTTGGTTGCCACCGACGTAGCCTCCCGAGGACTTGACGTGACGTTGGTTTCTCATGTGATTAATTTTGATGTGCCGCTGATCTACGAAGACTACGTGCACCGCATCGGTAGAACAGGTAGAGCAGAAAATGAAGGAAAGGCAATCACTTTTGTCAACCCTGCAGAAACCTACCACTTTGAAAAAATCGAAGCGCTCATCCGCATGGAGGTAGAAGTACTATCCATTCCCGATGAAGTGGATGTTCCAGCGACGCCTTTCGAAGAAAAGCAGGGCTACGAAAGGGAACTAGACAGGCTCAAGCAACGAGACAATCCGGAATACAAGGGTGCCTTCCACGTGAAGCGGGAGCGTCCCAAAGAGAACATCGGTAAGGGAGCTAAAGTAAAGGCCAAGAAGAAACAGAAAAAGCCAAATAGAAACCAACTCAAGACGAAGAATCAAAAAAATAAAGGGAAGAACGGAGAGGGGTAATTCTTGAACCGATGGTTTGCTTTTTTACGATGATAAAATTAGAGCCCGGAATATTCGAGCTCTAGTTTTAGGTCGGTTAAATTTATAATTTCATTTTTTGAAGAAGATTTTTCAACTCCATTGAAAAAAATTCTCTCCCTTTTTCATTTGGATGAAAATTATCACAAAATAAGCTTTTATCAGAACTGATTATTGTCTCTCTAACAACAATTATTCCTGCACTTTTTAACGCTTTGATTCTTATTTCCATGCATTTACTAATTAACTTTTTTTTATCCTCTTCCGCATAAACTGGAGGAATTCGAATAAAAACTTTATCGGCACCAGTTATTCCCTTAAGTTTTTCAACCCTAGCTATGATTTTTTCAACAATTGCATCATTGCTATTAGTAAATTTTTGTTGATCTATTTTAAAACTAAATAATTCATTAGAACAATTAAAACCCACCTGATCACCGAAAGAATTAAATTTAATTAGAGATGATGATGGTGAGACTACTTCTCTTATTTGGGAAATAATGGAAATAGAAGGGATATACCCGGATAATTTTAAAAAACTATTTCTATAAGAGTCTTCTTTAGCAAAAGGGGTTTCACTCCAAATAGAAGCAGGACTGTAAACAATAAGATCAGTTGATACTTTATCTTTAATATAATTTGTATATTCCGAAAACTCTTCTTTCTCTGAGCTTATACCAAGATTTAAACACTCATAAAAATTAGTAGAAATAAGTTCAGCAGATAATCCTGTTTCCACATTTGAACCCCCAATTAATGCTATACCCTTATTTATTTCGAGATTATCTTTTTGAAAATAATCAGTGACCTTAGGTAAATAAACTGCAAATTCGGTATTAAAAACAGTTGCGTAAGTAATCCAAATTAATATGATCAACCTCTTGATTTTATTAAAATATTTTAACTTATCTATTGCCATATATTGGGTTGCTATTAAATCCTGCAAAGGATAAACATATAAATAATAAAATCAAAGTTGAGACTAGCGGGGCCCTTAAGTAATTATAGTTTTTATATGATTTGGAAAATTTAGGCATGGTAATTTCAAGAAAAATTAAAAATATAGTTATTAGTATGTTTAAAATATCTGGATTATGTAACGAAATAGTCGCAATTTCACTTCCTAAATGGAAATTCCATTGAGAAATGTTAAATAAGGTTTTAAATTTTAAAAATAAAATACCCGTATTAATTTCTGAAAAAATTATTCGACCAATTACCACTCCAAAAAATAAAAGAAAGTAATTAAAAAATTTAAAATCTCTTTTATGAAAATAGTAAGAAACACACCAAAAAAGTGAGTGTACAATTCCCCAAATTAAAAAATTCATTGTGACTCCATGCCACAATGCAGATGCAAGAAAAACTAAAAAAACAGAATTGTAAATACCTATTTTCGGTTTAAGTTTTTTGAAGAATAATTCCTTTAGAATATATGACAAAGAAACATGCCACCTTTGCCAATATTCAACTATTGATGTTGCACTGAAGGGTTGGTTGAAATTTCTTTTGACGTTTATTCCGAATAATCTCATAAAAGACCAAGCAATCATTGAAAATCCAGCAAAATTTAAATAAACGTAAAGTTCAAATATTATCCCAAATATCAAAATGTCTACTATTTCAGTACTTTCTTTCAATTTTAATAAAGGATTAAATGAAGGGGCTAAAATAAAAGCAAAGAATACACCTAATATCAACTCGGAATTTATGATTTCTAATCTTTTTATAAAAATTTTTAGATTGAAAGATTTAAATTTTGCAGAAATTTGATTTGGGAATGGTCCAGTGAATAGATATAAGGGGTTTATTATAGTCAGTATAAATTTAAGCGGGTTTGTTTTTATTATTTCTCTATTTGTTAATAATTGATACCCAATATTTACTGTATAAAATGAGATGCCAAAATATAGTCCACTAGTATAAATACTATCAAAACCAGTAAGCACGCCAATGATTCCGAAATATGTTAATATAGGAGATATAAAGAAAAATAAATAAGATACAATTGATATTATTATATCGTTATTTATTTTTCTAGATATAAATATTGCGAATAATGATAAAGGGATAGAAAGGATTAAATACATTAAATTCCTTTGATAACTGGAATACTTTAATTTTCAAGATTATTATCCCTATCGGTCTGTTCGGGTATTGCTCCCGTCTACAGGCGTCCGTTGATCTCGGTTGGCCAGGTCCCAGGCCGTATGGAAGATCAATTGAGCACGCTTCGTCATCAAAGGAAATTCAATTTTGTCTACCGTATCGGTTACCTGGTGGTAGTCGTCGTGCACACCGTTAAAGAAGAAGATGACAGGGATGTTAAACTTAGCAAAGTTGTAGTGATCAGAACGGTAGTAGAAACGATTTGGATCGTCTGCTGCGTCGTATCTGTAGTCAAGTACCAAGTTGGTGTAGGTGATGTTATTATACTCGTTGATTTTTTTCAGCTGAGTAGAAAGCATTTCTGAGCCAATCACGTACACGTAGTCTTTGTTTTCTTCCTTCTGGTATTCGTAGTCAATTCTACCCACCATGTCAATGTTGATGTTGTTGACCGTGTTGGCGATTGGGAATACGGGATTTTCAGAGTAGTACTCAGATCCTAAAAGACCTTTTTCTTCTCCGGTCACGTTCAAAAATAGAATACTTCTTCTTGGCTTGATACCGTCTTTGGCTGCGGTAGCAAATGCTTCGGCAATCTCCATCACCGACACAGTTCCGGAGCCGTCGTCATCTGCACCATTAAAGGCATCGCCTTCTGGGCTCACGCCCACGTGATCGTAGTGGGAAGAGATGACCAATACTTCTTCTTTTTTGTCAGTACCCTCCAAGAAGCCCATCACATTGACCGCTTCCACGGGCGTTTTGGTCTTCACAATCTGGTAGCTTGCCTTTTGTGCAACTATACTGGTAGGATTGGCTTTGGCGGCTTCTTTAAGTGTCTCTAGAGGCGTGCCAAATAGCTGTGCCATCTTGTCTGAACTCACCATGAAGATGGGACGCTGCTTGGTTTCTTGGTCAAACCCAATACGACCTCTTCCTGCCATCGATTTGTAGCGGTTGGCAACACGGTCAAAGTTAGCCTGCCCTTCCATGGTTACGATTACGATGCCTGCTGCTCCAGCATCCATTACCTTGGTCACCAGATCGTTGCCGCGCACGCCTACTGCCCAAAGGCCGACCAGTTTGCCTGTTACGTTTACATTGGCAAGGTTTTCATCTGTGACCAATCCTAGGAAAACGAGTTCCGTTTTCACTGCTTTCGCTAGATTACCGTCTCCAGTAAACACAAAGTCAGTATTTTCTACTAGTTTGGTTTTGCCGATTTGTAGACTTACCTGGGAAAAATTGGTGCTGACAAGAGGAACTTTCTGAAAATAGCTACCTACGTTTGGCGCTGCTAACCCTATGCCTTTGTAGAAGTCCGCAAGGTAGGAGGCGGCGATTTTTCCTTCCGGGGAACCCGTGTCGCGGCCTTTCATTTCGTCAGAGGCCAAATATGTAAGGTGCTTTGTCAGGTCTTCCACCGTGATGGTGTTGGCATACTTTACCTGTACAGGATTTTGTGCCCAGGCAGTTACCGTCGTGACGATGCCCAAAGCCGCAGTGAATAGGTATTTATTTTTCATTTTTTTTCGATTAAGTCCCTAAACTAGCCATTTTTTTTTCCCTCAAAAAAACCGCTTGTATATTCTGTGAGTTATAGTGTAAAATTTACTAAGCCCACTTCGGCATTTTCTTAGGAAAGTATACCTTTGTGGACTGAAATTCTAGATCGATTTCCACCCATTTATAGCACACGTTTCACCCAAATTTTTATGCAGATCAACCTTACCAATGCTGTCAAATTTGAGAGCAGACACAATGGCCCGACAGAGGCGGAAATCACAGCGATGTTGGAGAAAATCGGAGCGGCAAGCTTGACCGAATTAATCAACCAGACGGTGCCGGAGTCCATTCAGCTTGAGCGGCCACTTAACCTTCCTGCTGCACAGCTTGAGTCGGAGTTTCTGAAAAGCTTCAAGAAACTGGCGGCTAAAAATAAGGTATTTAACTCCTTCATCGGGATGGGATACTACGACACCTTGGTTCCTAACGTGGTATTGAGAAACGTGTTGGAAAATCCAGGATGGTACACTGCTTACACACCCTACCAAGCAGAGATTGCCCAAGGCCGACTAGAAGCACTGATCAACTTCCAGACGGTAGTGATCGAGCTCACCGGAATGGAGCTTGCCAATGCCTCTTTATTAGATGAAGGAACTGCTGCTGCTGAGGCTATGACCATGCTGCATGCGGTCAAACCAAGAGAAAAGAAAAATGCGAATACCTATTTCGTAGATGAAAAAGTATTCCCACAAACAAAAGCATTGCTCATCACCCGCGCGGAGCCTGTCGGAATTAACTTGGTCTTTGGACCCCTGTCCTCCCTAGACTTGACTGATCCGGAATTGTATGGCGTGATGTTCCAGTACCCCAACGTAGACGGAGAGGTGATTGACTACAGCGCCATGGTGGCAGCAGCAAAAGAAAATCATGTATTGACGGCCTTTGCTTCAGACTTATTGGCTTTAACACTTTTGACTCCTCCAGGGGAAATGGGTGCCGACGTAGTCGTTGGTTCATCTCAGCGATTTGGCGTACCCATGGGCTACGGTGGACCTCATGCTGCCTTTTTTGCTACAAAAGAAGACTTTAAGCGACAAATACCCGGCAGAATTATCGGTGTCTCTGTTGATCGCGCTGGAAATAAAGCCTATAGAATGGCCCTCCAAACCCGTGAGCAGCACATCAAGCGAGAGAAAGCAACCTCCAATATCTGCACGGCTCAGGTATTGCTAGCGGTGATGTCTAGTTTCTATTCGGTGTACCATGGTCCTATAGGCTTGAAAAACATCGCTTTACGCACGCACGGTCTTGCCAAGCTTACTGCAACAGCCTTGACCCAACTTGATTTTTCTGTTGCATCAAAAAATTACGTTGACACGCTGAAGGTGATTGTCGATGCGGCAACACAAGAAAAAGTTCGTACACTCGCCTTAGCGGCAAAAATCAATTTTAGGTACGAAGCCGGCGCTATTTTGCTTGCCTTTGACGAGGCGAAGACAGTAGAAGATGCCGACCTGGTGATTTCTATTTTCGCACAAGCGGTGGGCAAAGCCCAGCCAGATACAGCCTCCTTGGCCAGTCATGTTTCCCTTGACCTGCCTAAGGCATTGGTTAGAACCTCTACTTACCTCACGCATCCGGTGTTCAACACCAACCATAGCGAGCACACCATGCTTCGCTACATCAAAAAGCTAGAGGCAAAAGACCTTTCCTTAGTTCATTCAATGATTTCTTTGGGCTCCTGCACGATGAAGCTCAATGCAACTGCCGAAATGATCCCTGTCACTTGGCCTGAATTTGGACAGATCCACCCCTTTGCGCCAATCGACCAGACCGAAGGTTACCAGGAGTTGTTTACCAACTTGCGTACGTGGTTGACTGAAATCACTGGCTTTGCCGATACTTCACTTCAGCCCAATTCTGGTGCACAAGGCGAATATGCAGGGCTGATGGTAATCCGTGCTTATCACCTACACAGAGGAGATGCCCACCGAAACATCGCGTTGATCCCTACTTCTGCACACGGTACCAACCCAGCCTCGGCAGTAATGGCGGGTATGAAGGTGGTCTTGGTTAACTGTGACGACAAAGGAAACATTGACGTGGAAGACTTGAAAGCGAGAGCGGAAGAGCATGCAGGACAATTATCTTGCTTGATGGTAACCTATCCTTCTACCCACGGGGTATTTGAAGAAGCTATCCAAGAGATCTGTGCTACCATCCATTCCTATGGAGGACAGGTATACATGGACGGCGCCAACATGAATGCTCAGGTAGGCGTGACCTCTCCCGGACGCATCGGTGCGGACGTCTGTCACCTAAACTTGCACAAAACCTTCTGTATCCCTCACGGTGGAGGTGGACCAGGTATGGGACCGATTTGCGTAGCTGCGCACCTAGTTCCCTTCCTACCAGGCAATCCTTTGGTGAAAACTGGTGGAGAACATGCTGTATCTTCTATTTCTTCTGCACCTTACGGAAGTGCGAGCATCTTGCCTATTTCTTACGCTTATATCTCCATGATGGGCGGTGATGGACTCACCCGCGCCACGCAGATCGCCATCTTGAATGCAAACTATATCAAGGAAAGGCTCAATGGATTCTATCCGCTACTGTACACCGGTTCCAAAGGCCGCGCTGCCCACGAAATGATTGTGGACTGTAGGTCTTTCAAAGAAGTTGGGGTAGAAGTGGAAGACATCGCCAAGCGTTTGATGGACTACGGATTCCACGCGCCTACCGTTTCTTTCCCTGTGGCAGGTACTTTGATGATTGAACCTACCGAATCCGAAACCAAAGCCGAATTAGACGTATTCTGCGATGCCATGCTTGCTATCCGTGCTGAAATTCAGGAAATCGAAGACGGCAAGGCAGATCGAGTAGAAAACGTGCTGAAAAATGCGCCACACACCGCCACTATGGTGTTGACAGGTGCTTGGGACTTGCCTTACTCTAGAGAAAAGGCCGTCTTCCCTGCGCCGTTTGTTAAGGAGAACAAGTTCTGGCCTACGGTTAGGAGAATTGACTCCGCCTATGGTGACAGAAACCTCATATGTAGCTGTATTCCTGTGGAGGAATACGCGAAATAAATGTCTAATTAAAGCAACAAAAAAGGCCCCGCACATGCGGGGCCTTTTTTGTTGCTTATTTTTTTAAACGTTCACGTGCCGTTCGGCATGGTAAGAAGACCTGACGAGTGGACCAGATTCCACGTATTTGAGGCCGCGGCGTAGTCCTTCCTCTTTGTAAAGGGCAAATAGGTCAGGGTGGATAAATTCAGCCACTTCAATGTGCATTTTGGTTGGCTGTAGGTATTGTCCTAGTGTTAGGATGTCACAGCCATTGGCTGCCAAATCATCCATGGCCTGGTACACTTCATCCTGCGTTTCTCCCAAGCCCAGCATGATGCCAGTTTTGGTCCGCTTCCCAAGTTCTTTGGTTCGCTTGATTTGCTCCATGGAGCGCTCGTATTTGGCCTGTGGACGTACCATACGGTATAGGCGCCCCACTGTTTCCATGTTGTGAGAGACCACTTCTTGTCCCCCCTCAATCATTCGGTATAGGGCATCCCAGTTGCTTTTCACATCGGGTATAAGTGTTTCAATGGTGGTAGCTGGAGAGAGTTCTTTGGTTAGGACCACGGTTTGGTACCAGATTTCTGCTCCTCGATCTTTGAGTTCGTCTCGGTTGACGGAGGTGAGGACGGCATGTTTCACACCCATCAGTTGGATGGCTTCAGCAACTCTTCTTGGTTCGTCAGTATCGTATTCCTTGGGTTTTCCAGTGGCAACCGCACAGAAAGAACAGGAGCGGGTACACACGTTCCCCAGAATCATGAAGGTGGCCGTACCTGCTCCCCAGCATTCGCCCATGTTGGGACAGTTGCCGCTTTCGCAGATGGTATGGAGCTTGTGTTGGTCTACCAATTTCCTGACATTGGCATAGGCTGTGCCCACGGGAAGTTTTACCCGAAGCCAGTCTGGCTTTTTGCGGGTGGCAGCTTCCTTAGAAATGACGGGTAATTCAATCATGTGTTTCAGATTTGAAGCAAAGGTAATTTAGGGCTAGAATAAAATGCTACTACAGGTTATTTTCTAAAGCCGAAAAACAGGGTAAAATAAGCCGATTGGAAAAATTGGTCATTTTCTGCCCTCAAAATGAGTGGGATTTCTTTGGAGTAGCCTTCCAAAAGGTAACCCACTTCAAGTCCCGTGGCGTTGCTTTTGAAAACGCCAAATTCAAAGTGAAGAGCGGCCTTGACCATACCGCCAATGGCTAATTCAGATTGCCCAATCCCTTCCAGGAGCCTGCCTGTGCCGAGGATGTTGAACCTACTTTGGTGCACGGCCGGGTCGTATTGTTCGACGACTGTTTCCACTCGGTTAAGGGCATATTCAATGAAATAAGGGGCAATCAATCCAAAAGAAGGGCCAACAGCCCCAAGGGCAGAAACCTGCACTCCTTGGTTGGGTGCCTTTCGAAACAAGATCACCTCTCTGCCGTAATGTGATCGAATAGCGTAGAGGTAATTAGACTTACCAAAAATATAGTTGTTTCCCGTCACAGTGGTGTAACGTGTTTCCTTTGGGTGCTTCACGTTGGCTAGCTCTATCCCAAAAAAGGAAAATTGGTTATCGTCGATTCGTGTTCCTACCTTGAGGGCAACACCACCGATCAAGCCACCATTGGTGTTCTTGTTGATGCCTAACAAGTATTCTTTATCGTACTCGTAGTTCCCTGCATCCTCACGTTGGGCCAGTGCAGCCTGTGAAATGAAGCACAGAAGTAGTGGGAAAAGGAAAATCAGCTTACTCATTCGCATTGGACGAAAATAATGCCCTATTTTTGATTCGTATCTATGTAACCCATTTTTAATTATAAGAGTTTATGCCCACAATAAAAAGTTCGTATTTAGGAGGCTTGAGGACGCATGCTATTCATGTGAATTCCTCCACTGCCCTATTGACTGATGCCCCGCTGGACAACAACGGAAAGGGAGAGGCTTTTTCTCCCACTGATTTGGTGGCGGCCGCCTTAGGAAGTTGCATGGTCACCATCATGGCACTTGTTGCAGAGCGGGAGGGACTTTCTTTGGAGGAGTTGTCCTGGGAAACTACCAAAATCATGCACAGCAGCCCTCGGAAAATTCAAGAAATTCAGATTGACTTTCACTGGTCTGGAGTGGCTATTGATCCGACCATTGCCCAAAAACTCAAACATGCCGCCCGTACCTGTCCTGTGGCTTTGAGTTTGGATCCCGCACTTATCCAAACGATTAACTTTAACTTTTAATTTGCGTATCTCCTTGTAAGCCTACTCTTTTACCAGCTACCCTAAACCCACCTAATCGATGTCATTTCTCTTTGAAAGTTTCAGTGGATGGAAAAAATATTGTGATGAGCATTCCATTTCTCTTGTAGATTCGGTGCTCGCCTATGAAGTAGAGCAAAAGGGGGGTAGTCCTGAAAAGATTTGGCATGGGCTGAATCAGGCCTATCAGGTAATGAAAGAAGCCGTAAAAACAGGGCTCGAAGAGGACATGAATTCACGCTCTGGCATGATTGCCAATGGTGCAAAAAAAGTCTACCACAATCCACTGACGGTCCTATCCCCAGATTTTCAGCGATTGATTGCAAGAGCTCTTGCAGCAAAAGAGGTTAACTCCTGCATGGGTAGGGTGGTAGCAGCGCCTACCGCGGGCGCTTCAGGCATTCTTCCAGGTACGATGGTTACCTTACAAGAAATTCATGGCCTTACTGATGCTGATATTTGTGAGGGCTTGTTGATCGGCGCTGGAATTGCCTTGATCATTGAAGAAAAGGCAAGTTTAGCGGGTGCAGTGGGCGGCTGTCAAGCGGAAACGGGTTCTGCTGCGGCCATGGCTGCAGGTGCCATCGTACACTGCCTTGGCGGGACTACCGACCAACTTTTTAATGCGGTTGGGATCACGATACAATGCATGCTTGGATTAATTTGTGATCCTGTAGCTGGCTTAGTCGAAGTACCATGTGTGGTTCGAAATGCGAGTGCGGCAGCGATTGCCTTTAGTTCAGCCCAAATTGCACTTTCTAATGTGAGTGCTGTCATTCCAGTAGACGAGTGTATAGAAGCCATGGGAGAGGTAGGGGCCTCGATGGAAAGCCGCTACAAAGAAACCGCTATGGGCGGATTAGCTGCCACGTTGACGGGGCAGCAGATAGCCAAGCGCATCTTGATTCAAGACATTGAGCTTTTACCAGATGAACCATTACCCGACTAAGTTCGCCACCATAGGGAAAGAGAGGAGCCATTCTATTGAAAAACTGAAAAGTGCTCCCCAGGCCAGGCCACTCAAAAGCATGTAGAGTAAGATTTTTCGTTTGTCGGATCCAAAGGATACCAAGATCAAGGTTCCTCCGATGGGCGTTAGCAGTATCGGGGTCAACACGGCGATTCCTACTTCGCCATAGGAATTCCAAATTCGAACTATTCGTCGATTTTTTTTTGTAAACACTTTTTTTTGCTTGGTACTTCTCGCCTGCAGAGCCTTCTTCACGCGTGTGCCGAGAAAGGTAAAAAAGGTGACACTGGTCATCATCCCCGCAACGCTAACTCCAATAATCTCCCAGGCATTGTATCCTGCAGCGGCGCCCAGCACAGGGCCTGCAAAAAACTTGATTAGACAAAGCAAGTAAATTCCAAAAAAGGTAAAGAAGGCTTCACTCATCTGTTTTTAGCGTGGGAGGGTGGGGGACTGTAGGCTTACATTTAGCCCCTATTGAAAGGTTAATTTTTACGCGTAATCCTGTTGGGCAATGCAAAGATATTCCAATTTGTTCGTTTGGGACAAGATTTACATGGTGGATGCTACTAATTGTCTTTCAATCCAAAAAGCTGCGTCGTCAGCGTTCAAGTGAATCAGGATCACAGCTTCTCTCCATAGGCCAAATCACCCGCGTCACCCAGGCCAGGCACGATATAGGCTTTGTCGTTGAGTTTTTCATCAAGTGCGCCAAGCCAGAGGGTATACGGTTGGGCAATTTTTTCTGTTAAGTACGCAACACCCTCAGGCGCTGCAATGGCAGCAACCAAGTGAATGGCCTTTGGCTTGCCGTGTTGGAGGAGCGTGTTTAGTGCGGCTACACAGGACTTGCCGGTAGCGAGCATTGGATCCACTAGGATAAGCACTTTACCGTCAAGTAGTGGACTAGCATGGTAGCTGAGGTTTACGGTAAGTTGATCGGATCCCTCCTCGCGAAAAGCACCAATAAACCCACTTTCTGCCTGGTCAAAAAAATTCAAAAAGCCCTGATAAAAAGGAAGTGCGGCGCGCAAAACAGCCACCAAGACTACTTGGTCTTTTGGCAGGTCCGTTGCCACATTTTGTAAAGGGGTTGCTACCGTTACCGTTTGGTAGGTAAGGGTCTTGGATACTTCGTAGGCGAGTACCTCTCCTAATCGTTCTAGGTTTTTTCTAAAGCGCATGCTATCCTTTTGGACCTGTACATCACGTAGCTCTGCTAAAAAATGATTGGCGATGGAAGGCTGTTTTGAAAGTATAAACATGGTTGAAAATACGAAAAAGGGAGAAGGAAAGTGGAATAGTTTACCTCTTTTACGCGTTAATTCTCTTAGTACTGACTTCTAATTACTGTTGTTTAAAAAAAGCCAAAAAAAAGAGGCTGGAAAAATCCAGCCTCTTCATATTATGTCTGCTTAGTGGAATTACTTCACTACAAAGCTAGCTCTTCTAGCAAGTTGTCTTGCGTCAGCAGAAGACTTGTCTACAGAGGTATCTTCGCCGTATCCTTTGAAGCTAACTCTAGAAGCATCTACTCCAGAAGCGATGATTAAGTCATACACTGCTTTAGCTCTGCTCTCAGAAAGTTTGATGTTGTAATCTTCAGGGCCTAATTCGTCAGCAAATCCTTTCACCTCTACAGTTACACCTGGATTTCTCTTCAAGAAGTTAGAGATGTACTGAGCAGCGCTGGTAGAGTAAGCTAGTGGCTTGGAGCTATCGAATGCGTAGTATACGTTTACATAACCGTCATTGATTGCTTTTCTCAAGTAATCCACTTCGTCTCTAGATACTTCTGTTGGGCAGCCGTTTGTTGCGGCAGATCCTGGCTGGAATGGACACTTATCTAGGTGATCAGGTGTACCGTCGCCGTCAGAGTCAAGTGTTGCGCCAGAAGGGCTTACTCGAGCACCAGCAGGAGTGTTTGGTTCTTTGTCCAAGTAATCAGGAACGCCATCGCCGTCAGAGTCTTTCAACATGTCTTTGATACCGTTGATTTGTGTAGCAAGTTCTTCCTTAGTTGCATACTTGTTGGCTGCAATAAACCAATCCGCATGCTGCGTTTGCTTGCCAAGGTAGATGTTAAGGCCTAAAGTACCTGTCCACCAGTTTGCGTTTGGTCCAAAGAAACCATTATTGGTCGATGGATTTACCATGGTAGAAGGAAGAATTGCGGAAGCTCCATCAAAGGTGATGGTTTGACGACCATTCAAGATAGTTGAGATATCAGCAACAAGTGCGATTTTCTCAGAAAGCTTAACTTGTGGGGTTAGACCGAAGATCATGGTGTAAACGCGGTCATTGAAATCGTTGAATCGGTTCAACTCTGGGTTCACCACGCCGATACCTCCACCCATGTGAAGAAGCATTCCGAACTTGTTTGAAAAAGATTCAAAGTTCATGATACGACCAACGTTAGCTACACCTTGCAGGTTGAGACGGAAATATTTTGTATCAAATGCAGGGCTGTTGCCATCTACTTCCTTGAAAGAACCGAAGCCGTAGTCAACTTTTGCTCCAAACTTCTCATTGAACATGTAGCGAACACCTAGGTCAGCATGTCCAACGTTCAGGGTTGGAGAAAGGTAGCCAGCGGTAAGCGGAGCCATGGCTTTATTGAAGCCAGCGTTTGCTTCAACAGACCATTTGTTGAATTCCTGGGCGTTTGCAGCGAATGCCAACGAGCCAGCCATAAGGGTAGTGAGTATTAGTTTTTTCATGACAAAAAATTTTTTGTTTCGAATTTTTAGGATTGGTTTTCCAAATGCAAAGATATAGACTTTTATATTACTGCAAAATTTAAGCATTTATTTCTGCAACAAGCGCTTAACAAATTTGTTTAGCATTAAAATGATTTCTTTGAAGACTTCACATATTCTATGCCAACTAATGATTTTCTAGATGAATTGCTTTTGCTTCAATCCGTTTCTGGAGATGAGCAGTCTGCCACGGACTGGGTTCTTGGCTTTGTAGAAGAACGCAAGAAAAGTTGGAAGGTTGTGCCGAAAGTCTATTCAGGGGAAGCCTTTCATGACTGTGTGTTGCTTTGCTTTGGCGAGCCCCGAACAGCTGTTTTTGCGCATATTGACACAATTGGGTTTATGGCACGGTATGCGAATCAATTGATACCTATTGGAGGGCCGGAGGTTATTCCAGGTACCCGTTTGTTCGGTAAAGATGCCTTAGGAGAGATTGATTGTAGGTTGATGGGAGATGAGGAAGGACTGCTTCATGATTTTCCTAGGAAAATTGAGCGAGGAACCTGCCTTTCCTTTGCACAAAACATACGAAGAGACGAGGAGTTTATTCAAGCGGCCTATCTTGACAATAGGCTGGGGATGTACAATGCCCTTCGCCTTTGCGAAACCTTGGTCGATGGCTGGGTGGTGTTTACTACATACGAAGAACATGGAGGTGGAAGCATGCCTTTTTTGCTCAAATTTATCCAGGAGGTGGCCCCAGTGAAGCAAGCGTTAATTTCGGACATCACCTGGATCACGGAAGGAATTCAACATCATGAAGGAGTGGTGGTATCAATTCGGGACAAATTTATCCCTAGAAAAAAGTTTGTGAATCGAATACTACTTCATGCACAAGAGAGCGGAATTCCCTTCCAAGTTGAGGTAGAGGCCTATGGTGGTAGTGATGGTAGAGAAGTGCAGTTTTCGCCCTATGCCATGGATTGGTGTTTTATTGGAGCTGCCGAAGACCATGTTCACAGTCCAGACGAGAAAGTATCTCTTAAAGACCTAGACTCGATGCTGAAGCTCTATACGTATCTACTAGACGTGCTTTAACGATTCAAATGGGAATTATTCAACTCAAGGACAAAACGTTTGAAACGTACCTAAGCGCTGCGCAACTCCAGGATAGAATCGCTAGCCTAGGGGCGCAAATTGCCGAAGACTTTGCAGGAGAAGAAGTTATTGTATTGGGGGTGTTAAACGGTTCTTTTGTTTTCATGGCAGATTTGGTTCGAGCGATTCCGCTGCCTCTCACCTGTGATTTCATAAGAATATCCTCCTACACAGGCACGGCATCTTCCGGAAAGGTCACCTCAGTGTTTGGGATCAATCAATCCTTGGAGGGAAAAAACGTGTTGATTGTAGAAGATATCGTGGATACGGGAGCCAGTATGGCCTATTTAAAGGACTACCTCGCCCCTCTAGGTCCAAAACGAGTTGCGATTGCCACGCTCCTTTTCAAAAAGGAAGCTTTTGCCTTTAATTACACCTTAGATTATGTAGGTTTTGAAATTCCGAATAAATTTGTCGTTGGCTTTGGTTTGGATTACGACGGTGAAGGCCGGAATTATCCAGACATTTATCAATTAAGTATCCCCTAAAAACTTATTTCTATATGCTCAATATTGTTCTATTTGGCCCTCCAGGTGCTGGTAAGGGTACCCAAAGCGAAAAAATTATAGCCGCGTATGGGTTGTCCCACCTTTCCACTGGAGACCTTTTTCGCAAACACTTGGGCGAAGGAACTGAGCTTGGGGCTTTGGCAAAAACATACATGGACAGGGGTCATTTGGTGCCTGATGAGCTTGTCATACAAATGGTAGAGCATAAAATCGGGTCTACAGAAGGAAGCAAAGGATTTATTTTTGACGGCTTTCCGCGTACCACAGCACAAGCAGAGGCCTTGGATGCGATGCTTGCCAAAAACGGCATGCACATCTCCGGAATGATTGCCCTAGAGGTTCCTCAAGACCTTTTGAAGGAGCGAATCAGGGAAAGGGGAAAAACCTCCGGTCGAATCGACGATCAGGAAGAGGCAAAAATTAACACCCGAATCCAGGTTTACCTCGAAGAAACAGTCCCAGTAGCGAAGTACTACGAAGCCCAGGGTAAGTTTTTCCGAATCAATGGCGTTGGAAAGATTGATGAAATCTTTGCGCAGATCTCCACCGTCATCGATGGGTACTGATTGCTAGCTTTTCGTAAGTTTGCAGTTCCAAGACTTGGCTAGGCTCTAGGGCGTAGCCTTTTTTCTTTAATACCACAGATGGCTGATTCAAATTTCATTGATTATGTAAAATTCTGTTCCAGATCTGGAGCAGGAGGTGCTGGATCCGTGCATTTCCGCAGGGAAAAGCACGTGCCAAAAGGTGGTCCTGATGGAGGCGATGGAGGACGTGGCGGGCATATTATCCTGCGAGGGACCACTCAAGTCTGGACACTACTGCACTTAAAATATAAAAAACACGTAATTGCCGAGCCCGGAAAGGGAGGTGATGGCGGAAGACGCACCGGCGCAGACGGGCATGACATGATCCTCGAAGTTCCGTTAGGTACCGTAGCCAAGGATGCAGAAACTGGCGAAAAACGCTTCGAAATTACGACGGATGGGCAGGAAATCATCCTCACCAAAGGAGGAAGGGGTGGACTTGGCAACGACCACTTTAAAACGTCCACCAACCAGGCGCCCCATTACGCGCAGCCAGGGGAAGACGGCATTGAAGAATGGATTATTTTGGAACTTAAGCTGCTCGCAGACGTAGGTTTAGTAGGGTTTCCTAATGCTGGAAAATCCACCCTGCTTTCCTCAGTTTCCGCTGCGCGCCCTGAAATAGGCGATTACCCGTTCACCACCTTGGTGCCCAATTTGGGCGTGGTCGACTACCGTGGTGATAAGTCTTTTGTCATGGCAGACATTCCGGGGATCATCGAAGGGGCAGCGGAAGGCAAGGGACTTGGAATTCGATTTTTACGACATATTGAACGAAATTCGATCCTGTTGTTTTTGATTCCCGCAGATGCCAAGGACTTGAAAGAGCAGTACCGCATCTTGTTGGGAGAGCTGCAGAAGTACAATCCCGAACTCTTAGACAAAAGAAGGCTCTTGGCGATTTCAAAGTCGGACATGCTGGATGAACAGCTCATAAAGGAGATGGAAAAAGAGATTCCAACCGATTTGCCCCACGTGTTTATCTCTTCGGTAACACAGTTTAATCTGGATAAATTGAAGGATTTGATTTGGCAGGCCATTCATTCCTAAGCACGCCACTTTGTCAGCATTTTTCCTCTGGCAAACTCCTTGTTATCCTTCCTACAGCCAACTAGCCCATACGAATTCATGGAAAATAATAAACAAGAACATCAGGATACTGATCTGCCAACCGACGAAAATAACGTGGAGCCGACCACCCCTCAAGAACTGGAGTCCCCTGATGAGGAAAGCGTTAGCCCAGAGGAAAAACTGGAAGCCGAGGTGGCTGAGCTGAAAGAGAAGTACTTGAGACTCTATTCTGATTTTGAAAATTTCAGAAAAAGAACGGCCAAAGAACGAATTGATTTGATCAAGACTGCCTCTGAAGAGGTGTTGAAGGACATGATTCCTGTGGTAGACGATTTTGAAAGAGCCTTCAGGGCAGCGGAGCAAGAAGCAGATGTTCAAAAAATACAGGAGGGCAACCAGCTAATTTTCCACAAGTTGGTAAGAATTCTTGAATCAAAGGGGCTGAAGCCGATGGATGACTTGATCGGCAATCCTTTTGATCCAGACACACAAGAAGCAATCACGCAGATCCCATCCCCGAAGCCAGAGTTGAAAGGGGCTGTCGTGGATGTGGTAGAAAAAGGGTATTTACTTGGCGAAAAGGTAGTCCGCTTTGCTAAGGTGGTTATCGGAGCTTAATATATTATGGCAAAAAGAGATTTTTACGAGGTTCTTGGGGTTACCAAATCCGCCAGCGCGGAAGAAATTAAGAAGGCTTACCGAAAGCTTGCGATTCAGTTTCATCCGGACAAAAATCCAGATAATCCTGAAGCAGAGGATAAGTTTAAGGAGGCAGCAGAAGCGTATGAAGTGCTGAGCAATGCCGAGAAAAAGGCACGCTACGACCAATTTGGCCACCAAGGCATGAGTGGAAGCGGCGGCTATGGCGGCGGCGGCATGAACATGGAGGACATCTTCTCCCAGTTTGGTGACATTTTTGGTGGCGGGGGCTTTGGCTCCTTCTTCGGTGGTGGAGGTGGCGGCGGTCGTCGTACTAAAAAGGGCACCAACCTTCGGGTTAAGCTAAAGCTCAATTTGAGCGAAATTGCCAACGGCGTAGAAAAGAAAATCAAAGTGAAGCGGCAGGTGGTAGCACCTGGGGTGACGTTCAAAAACTGTACAGCCTGCCAAGGTAGTGGTCAAGTAAAAAAAGTAGTGAATACCATGCTGGGACAGATGGTTTCTGCAAGTGCCTGTGGCGTTTGTGGGGGATCAGGTCAGCTTGTAGATAAAAAGCCAGACGACGCAGATTCGCGCGGACTGCTTATCAAAGAAGAAGTAATCTCTATCACCATTCCAGGTGGCGTAGGCGAGGGCATGCAGCTAAGTATGTCTAGCAAAGGCAACGAGATGCCAGGTGGAATCCCAGGGGACCTCTTGATTGTGATTGAAGAATCGGAAGAGGGTGTGTTCCAACGGGAAGGTAATAATGTCATATACGACTTGCACATCTCCTTTATCGAAGCAGTTTTAGGTGATTCGGTGGAAGTGCCTACCCTTGACGGAAAAGTAAAAATCAAAATCGATCCCGGCACGCAAAGTGGAAAAATGCTGCGTTTAAAAGGCAAAGGCATCAAGGATCTCAATGGTTACGGTCGCGGAGATCAGTTGATCATGGTCAACGTCTGGACTCCCACCACGCTCTCCAGAGAGGAAAAAACGATCTTGGAGGGACTCAAAAGTTCCCCAAACTTTACCCCAGATCCCGGAAAGCAGGAAAAATCCTTTTTCGATCGGATGAGAGAGTTCTTCTAAAACAATAAAAAGCCAGCAGCAACTCTGGCTTTTTTTTTTATTTTTAACCAACCTTTTTAGGACGGCCTCGTACCTTATTTCTATGCTCAAAAAATTGTCTCTGCTTCTTTTTTTGACTAGTCTCCTGGCTAGTCTTGCAAGCGCGCAATTTGTGAAGGAATACCGGGTTCCAGAAAACAAGGCGATTGAGCAGGTTAGCCTGACGTTTAGCTCCTACAAAAGTCAAACGCAGCTTAAAATGAACCCCTCTCAGGACCCCATTTACCTGCACGGCCACCTCCTTCATGCCAATATTCTACCGGACTTTCGTTCATCGACTTTTAAAAACACCTTGTCGGCTAGCCTAGTCCATAAAAACATCGAGTCAGACAACCTTGGCAAAAGCATCACGTCCAAACTATTTTCTTCGGGAACTGGGTTTGACCATACCTGGGATATCGGGCTAGCTACAAACTATGCCTATGACCTGGAGTTTAACCTAGGGATGGGGGTAGCCGTTTTTGATCTTTCACAGCTAGCCATCTCTACCCTTAAGGTGAAAAGTGCCAGCGCAGATGTCCATCTTCACTATAAAAATGATAGCCCCAATTTGGTGGTTATGGATACCCTATTGGTGACGCTTAACATGGGGACAGTGGAAATGGATCAGGCTAATTTGGCACAGGCAAAAAATATCATCATTGAAGTAAACTATGGGCAGATCAACCTGAACTATGGCACTGGGCTTCCTGCCAAAGGTCAAGTAATCGCTGCGGTAGTGGGAGGGACGGTTTACCTTAAGTTGCCCCCAGCGTCCTATCCAGTGAAGATCCGGATGAAGACCACCCCGCTTTGCCGCACCAGTCTTCCGGATTACCTCATGGCCCTAGGTGATGACACGTATATTACAAAAGGCTATTTACCATCAGACCCCAAGCTTTTGGAGTTTATTTTGGATGTTGGCGTAGGCGCTATCACTGTAGAGTAACACGCATGCTAGTCATCAACCAACTCAATAAATCTTACGGCAGCCACAAGGCACTAACCGAGATTGATCTTCAGGTACCAGCCGGAGTGATTTTTGGTCTGTTGGGACCCAACGGAGCAGGAAAGACGACCCTGATTCGTATCATCAACCAAATCATTCAGCAAGATAGCGGCACAGTTGAGCTAGCAGGCAAGCCCCTTTCCCTAGAGACCATTCGTACGATTGGCTACTTGCCAGAAGAGCGGGGCTTGTATAAAAAGATGACCGTTTGGGATCAGTTGATTTATTTTTCTCGGATCAAGGGATTGACAGCCAAAGAGGCAAAACAACGCGTCACGAGCTGGCTGGAAAAAATGGACATTGCGAACTGGCGTAACAAAAAAATTGAGGACCTCTCCAAGGGCATGGCGCAGAAGGTTCAGTTTATCGCAACTGTGATTCATGAACCTAGCCTATTGATTTTGGATGAGCCCTTTTCTGGATTTGATCCCGTAAATGCCGAGCTGATAAAAAATGAAATTCTCGCGCTGAAAGAAATGGGGACAACCATCCTACTAAGTACCCATCGCATGGAGTCTGTGGAGCTGCTCTGTGACCATGTGGCCATGCTCAACCAATCCAGAAAAATCCTTGACGGCACCATTCGCGACATCAAAGCACGATTTAGACCCGAACTAGTACAGGTGACCCTCGCTGGACTGACCCAAGCGCTGCCCAGTAGCTGGCAAGTGTTGGCACAGGAAGAGGGGAGGGTTGAACTTCAACTTTCCTTACAAGGCAAGGGGGTGAATGCTCTTTTGACCGAGCTGATGGCTTATGGGGAGGTACTTCGCTTTCAAGAGCTTCTGCCAAGTATGGAGGAACTCTTCATTCAACAAGTAAAAGCCAATTCCCATGAGTAAAGTGCTGCTTGTCATCCAAAGAGAATACCTCGCCCGGGTTAAAAAGAAATCATTTCTTATTGCCACCCTGCTGACCCCCCTAATTTTTCCGGCCATCATGGGAGTCTTTGTGTGGATAGCCACAGAGGAAAAAGAAAATCAAGCGCTGAGGATCATTGAAGTAGTGGACGAGTCGGGCCTATTTTTTATGGAAAGCTCCGAACAATACGCTTTTAGCTCCTCAACTGATAACCTAGAAGCGGCCAAAGCGTTGGTCAAAAGCGGTGAGCGGTATGGTCTCTTGTACCTGCCGAACTTGGATCTGACAGCACCCAAAGGAATCCAATATTATGGCCTAGAAAATCCAAGTACCTCCCTAGTAAGCTATCTCGAATCTTCCCTCAAGCGCAAGATTGAAGACCAGCGTCTTTTTGCCAAAGGCATTGATCCTGCCGTGTTGAAAGAAATCAGAACCGAGGTAGTGCTCCAATCCCTCACCTTGGGCGAGTCAGGCGAAGAGACCATTAACGACGCTACTGTAAACTATGCCTTAGGATTTTTGTCAGGGATCCTGATCTACCTCTTTATTTTTATTTACGGCAACCAGATCATGCAAGGGGTCATCGAAGAGAAGTCGACCCGCATCGTTGAGATCCTAGTTTCCTCCTTGAAGCCTTTCCAGCTCATGATGGGAAAAATTGTAGGCATAGGGGCGGTAGGCTTGACCCAGTTTTTAATTTGGGTGCTCTTAATTGGCACATTTTCTACCGTGGTGATGGGCGTCTTAGGAATGCAGATGCCGCAGCAACAGGCCATGGAGCTAGCCAATCCCGAGCTGATGGCAACGGCCCCAGATCCAGGGGAGCTTGGAGCTATTTTGCAGGTGCTTTCAGGGATTGATTTTGTGACCTTGGTGATTGCTTTTATCTGTTACTTTCTTGGGGGCTACCTGTTGTATGGTGCCCTATTTGCGGCAGTAGGAGCTGCAGTGGATGCGCCTTCGGATGCCCAGCAATTTATGTTTCCGATTACGATCCCCCTATTGATAGCCTACATGGGCTTGTTTGTCTTCGTGCTTCAAGACCCCACCAGTAGCGTCTCTTTTTGGCTTTCCATCTTTCCGTTGACCTCACCCATTGCGATGATGGGTCGTATTAGTTTTGGGGTACCTTTTTGGGAGTTGGCCTTGTCTTTGAGTTTGTTGGTTGGAGGGTTTTTAGGAACTACCTGGCTAGCCGCAAAAATCTACCGAATAGGAATTTTGATGCATGGCACCAAGCCATCATACGCACTGATTTGGAAGTGGATACGCTCCAGCCAGTAGCGGAAGGTTACTTTTTAGGGACAAGGCTTGCGGCAATTTTATATTTGGGAGGTAGTTTTTCTAATGAAAGCGATACTATTATTCCCAATCTGTAGTTACTATTGATACAAATCTAGCCTGCGGATGAAAAACAGATTTCAGGAACTGGCCTCTATCGACCTTTACCACAATAAAAAACAAGTCAAGTGGCTGGTGTTTTTGATTTCCATATTGTTGGGCCTGGGGTCTATTGGCTATACCAATCGCTTGGTGGAGGAATTACGGGAGCGTGAAGAAAGGCAAATTAAAGTCTTTGCGGCCGCATTGGACTATGCTGCCACGACTTCGGACAACCTGACTTTTATCAATCAGGAAATCATACAACAAAACTATTCTTTCCCCATCCTCATGGTGGATGCAGCAGGGGCTCCCATAGAATATCGAAATATTTCTTTTCCCAACCAAGCTACTGCCGCCGATTCGGTTAGGACGCTGGAAAAGGAGCTGAAAGAGATGCAAGAGGAGTATCCTCCCATTGTTTTGCAGGAGGCGGACATTCGGATTTTTTACCGCAATTCAGAATTGTTGACTAGCCTAAAGTATTATCCCTACATCCAGTTGGCAGTCATTTTGCTTTTTGGGGCCATGGTGTATGCGGTATTTAGTCAAAGCAAGTTAGCCGAGCAAAATCGAGTCTGGGCGGGATTGAGTAAGGAAACTGCCCATCAGCTTGGTACTCCGATTGCTTCGCTCATGGCCTGGATTGATTACTTGCGAAACTCCCCCGTCTGGGAGGAAAATAGGGAAATCATCCAAGAAATGGACAAGGATGTCACCAAACTCCGCGTGGTCACTGAGCGCTTTAGTAGCATCGGGAGTAGCCCGGTGATTCAAGCCGAAAATGTCTACCAGGCCTTGGAGGAGGTGGTGACCTACCTCCGCCCTCGCATTTCTACTAAGGTGGATTGGCACTTGGAGGCAGATTCCAAAGAGCTATTGGCGATGATAAACAAGCCTCTGTTTGAGTGGGTAGTGGAAAATGTCTGCAAAAACGCCGTGGATGCCATGAAAGGAAAAGGGCAGCTCAGCCTAAAACTAACCCAAGATAGCGAAAAGTATGTGGTGGTGGACATCAGCGACACGGGCATGGGGATTGAGAAAATGAAGTTTAAAAAAATATTTACACCTGGATTTTCCTCAAGAAAAAGAGGCTGGGGTCTGGGACTAACCCTTGCAAAGAGGATTGTAGAAAGGTACCACGGAGGCAAGATTTTTGTTAAACACTCCGAGCTGGGCAGGGGAACGACCTTTCGCATCCTCCTTCTGGGCCCGGTTGAGGAAGGTACCCCCTTTGTGACCAAGGGAATCTTGGAAGGTAATTAGGCGGAGAGGCCGCCGAGGAGGGTGGTACCAAACTGTTTTACGGCAGAGGTTGAGAGGTAAGGGGCAGGAGTTGTCCCAACATTAACATCTGTGGTTCAGTCATTTTTAGCTACCTTTGCTGCCTCAATTGCACCATCCATGAGTTTGACCGCAGAAATTAAAAAGCGAAGGACCTTTGCCATCATTGCCCACCCTGATGCAGGGAAGACCACATTAACCGAGAAGTTATTACTTTTTGGGGGAGCGATACAGACCGCTGGAGCCGTCAAGTCCAATAAAATCGATACGGCTACCAAGTCTGACTGGATGGACATAGAGAAGCAGCGAGGGATCTCTGTCGCAACCTCGGTGATGGGCTTTGAATACAAGGACATCAAAATCAACCTGCTGGATACTCCGGGTCACCAGGATTTTGCGGAAGATACGTACCGCACCCTAACGGCAGTGGATTCGGTCATCATGGTCATTGACTGCGTAAAGGGGGTCGAAATTCAAACTGAAAAGCTCATGGAGGTTTGCCGCATGCGCAAAACTCCCGTGATCTGCTTTATCAATAAATTGGACCGAGAAGGACGTGATCCCTACGACCTTTTGGATGAGGTGGAGGCCAAGCTTGGCATTAAAGTTCGGCCACTTTCCTGGCCTATCGGTATGGGAAAAGGATTTAAAGGGGTGTACAACCTCTATGAAAAGAAGCTAAACCTCTTTACCCCCTCTCAGCGAAAGCTCAGCGACGACCGCCAGGTATTTGAAAACCTAGATGATCCCCAGCTGGATGCACTAATTGGTCCAGGCAATGCCAAGCAGCTTCGCGAAGATGTTGACTTGATCGAAGGAGTATACCCTGATTTTGAGGTGAATGATTACCTGGAGGGCAATGTTGCCCCTGTTTTTTTTGGTTCGGCAGTGAATAATTTTGGGGTAAATGAAATGCTGGACACCTTCATTCAGATAGCACCTATTCCACAAAGCAGGGCAACCGATCTGCGGGAAGTGGCACCTGATGAAACCAAGTTTTCTGGATTTATCTTTAAGATCCACGCCAACATGGACCCCAATCACCGCAACCGCATTGCCTTTTTGCGGATTTGCTCCGGTAAGTTTGAGCGGAACAAGCCGTACAACCATGTGCGTGGGCCGAAGCCCCTTCGCTTTTCCAACGTGACCCAATTTATGGCACAGGATAAAGAGATCATTGACGAGGCTTTTCCGGGAGATATTGTGGGGTTATACGATACGGGTAACCTTAAGATTGGCGATACGCTTACGGAAGGTGAAAACCTAGTTTTCACAGGAATACCAAGCTTCTCGCCTGAGATTTTCCGCGAGGTAGTCAACAAAGATGCGATGAAGACCAAGCAGCTTGAGAAAGGATTAAAGCAGCTCATGGAGGAAGGGGTTGCCCAGCTATTTACCTTTGAAATGGGCGCCAGAAAAGTGGTAGGCACGGTGGGTCAGCTCCAATTTGAAGTAATCCAGTTCCGCTTGAAAAATGAATACAATGCCACGGTAGCGTTTCAACCGATGAACCTGTACAAGGCTTGCTGGATCAGCTGTGCTGACAAAAAGCAATTGGATGAGTTTGTCCGCTCCAAAAACCGCTATATCGCCCGAGATAAGGACAATAAGCTTGTTTTTATGGCGGAATCTAAATCTTGGCTACAGATGGTTCAGGACAACTACCCAGAAATCGAATTCCACTTTACTTCGGAATTTTAAATTCATTATTCTGCTTCTGAACCTGCGGATAATTTTTTTCTTAAGTCCTGCTACAAGAGTAGCAGGACTTTTTAAATCAATTGGGCTAGTGATCTAGTTTAAAGTTTAAAAAGCTGGAAAAATATGGAATCAGATTCCATGTTTTTCCAGCTTTTGATTTATAATCTTGGAGTCACCCTCCTTTAAAAACCTCTGTAAACTCAAATTTTTTCCCATCAAAAAGCCCCTTGTCGCTTAGTTTGAGGTCTGGGATCACCAGCAAGGCCATGAAACTCAGCGTCATAAATGGAGAGGTCAGCGTTGCGCCCATCGCTTTAGCCAGATGGTCGATGCGGGTATAGGCAGCCGCCACCTCGTATCCATCCTCTGGCGACATGATGCCTCCTACGGGAAGGGGGAGAACTTCCTCTTGGCTTCCATCCACTGCGGATATGCCCCCCTTTGCGTCAATGAGCAGATTGACCGCTCGGCAAAGGGAGTCATCATCTACCCCTACTGCAATGATGTTGTGGGAGTCATGGCCTACCGAGGAAGCGATTGCTCCTGCCTTCAGTCCGAAATTTTTAATAAAAGCAACGGTAGGAGCGGCATCTTGGTAGCGATTTACCACCGTGATTTTGAGGATGTCTTTTTCTGGGTTGGAATTGGCAAAACCGTCTAGAATTAAGATTTCACCTTGGAGTTCGGGAGTGATTAGCTGCCCATCTAGCGCTTCAATGACACGCACTTGGTTGCCTTGAGCAAAAATTTGAAAGTCTGTTAGCTTTTTTGGGGTGGTATTGAAGTGATTGATGATCTCATTTTTGACCCTAGGAATCCGCGTTTTTCCATTTTCTGCAACTTTTTCCCCCTGGATGTACGTGGCAAGCACGGCGAATTTTTCCAGGTCTTGGACTAAAATGAAGTCTGCGGCATCTCCCTGGCGGAGTTGCCCTACAGGAAGGGAATAGTGGATGATCGGATTAAGACAGGCTGCTCGAAGGACGTCAAACAGATTTTTGCCCTTTGCGATTGCACGAACGACCAACTCGTTGATGTGGCTTATTGCGAGGTTGTCAGGGTGTTTGTCGTCTGAACAAAAAAGCAGCATATCAGGGTACTCGTCGATTAGGTCAATCAATGCTTCGAAGTTTTTGGCGGCGGAACCTTCACGAATGGAAATCTTCATTCCAAGTTTTATCTTCCCCAATGCTTCTTCGTAGGTAAAGCATTCGTGATCGGTACTGGGACCAGCAGCAACGTATTTTTCTGCCAATTCACCAATTAAACCAGGAGCATGGCCATCGATGGGTTTGCCAAAGTGCTGAGAAATCCGAATTTTCTCTAAGACTACAGGGTCTCGGTTTACCGTTCCGGGCCAGTTCATCATCTCGGCGAGGTACCAAATGTCGGGGCGTGCCATCAGGGTTGCGATATCTTGGACGGATATCTCTCCACCGGCGGTTTCAAAGGGCGTGGCCGGGACGCAGGAGGGTGCTCCGAAAAAAAAGTGGAAGGGTACCTGCTTGCCATTTTCAATCATGTATTCTACGCCCTGCATGCCACAGACATTTGCGATTTCATGGGGATCAGAGATGGTAGCTACTGTACCATGCACTACCGCCAAGCGGGCAAATTCCGAAGGAACAAGCATAGCGGACTCCACGTGGACGTGTGCGTCAATAAATCCTTGAAGCAGGTAAGGCAGACCGGGGAGGGGGTCTATTTTATCAATGTGCGATATTTTCTGACCGTCTACCTGCAGTTTGACGGGATAAATTTGCTTCTGATGGAGGTCAACGAGGTTGGCGTGGAGGATCATGGAAATGGGATTCGGCTTACGGCCATCGGTGCTTTTTGCTCGTGGATCTTTGGTCCTTTCAGAGCGGGTGATGGTTAAAAATACTATATTTGTCACAGTTTAGGCAGAAAATCAACACCCAATTTTTGATGAACAACATTGTCATTGCCATTGATGGGTATTCGGGTTGTGGCAAAAGTTCAACCGCTAAGGAAGTTGCCAAGGTCTTGGGCTTTACCTACATCGACTCAGGCGCCATGTATCGCGCAGCAGCCCTTCATTTTTTAAACGAGGGCCTTTCCCCAGGTCATCCCGAAGAAGTTGCCAAGGGCTTGGAGACCCTTCATATTTCTTTTCAGCTCAACACCCAAACGGGAATACAAGAAACTTTTCTCAATGGGACCAATGTAGAGAACGAAATCCGAACCATGCGGGTTTCTGAACGTGTAAGTGAGGTGGCCACCATCAAAGCCATCCGTCAGGAGTTGGTGGCACAGCAGCAACAGCTGGGCCAAAAGAAGGGAGTGGTCATGGACGGACGTGACATTGGGTCAGTGGTGTTCCCGAATGCCGAACTGAAGATTTTCATGACGGCAGATGTTGACACCCGAGCCAAAAGACGTCAGTTAGAATTGAGCCAGAAGGGAGAAGAAGTCTCTCTGGCCGATATCAAGGCCAATTTGGAAGGAAGAGACCAGGTCGACTCGGCTCGAGTGGAGAGTCCTCTGGCCAAAATGCCCGATGCCATAGAAATAGATACCAGTACCTTGACCTTTGCCGAGCAAGTAGCTCAAATCATCGATCTGGTTAAAAAAGTAGCGTAGAAATTAAATAAGCGTATGGAAGTTAGTATTGATAAAAACTCAGGGTATTGTTTTGGAGTGGAGTTTGCCATCAAAATGGCAGAAGACGAAATGGAAAACCAGGAGCCACTTTACTGTTTGGGTGACATCGTTCACAACGACATGGAGGTCAAGCGCTTGAAAGCAAAAGGGCTTGTGGTGATCGACAGGGATCAACTTCAAACGTTAAGCAATTGCAAGGTGCTGATCAGAGCACATGGGGAGCCCCCCGAAACCTACCGTTTGGCGATTGAAAATAATATTGAATTGATCGATGCCTCATGCCCAGTGGTCCTTAAGCTACAGCACCGGGTAAAGACTGCCTTCGATAAAATGGAGCGAGAAGACGGTCAGATTGTCATTTATGGCAAAAAAGGCCATGCAGAAGTGATTGGTTTGACCGGACAAACACTCGAAAAGGCCATTGTGGTCATGGGGGATGCCGATTTGGAAAAAATCGATTTCCATCGCCCGGTGACGCTATTTAGCCAGACCACAAAGAGTACAAAAGGGTTTTATGCCTTGTCAGAAAAGATTGAGGGAAAAATCCAGGAAGCCAAGGGAGAGCTTTCTGCCCTTGACTTCAACTCCAACGATTCGATCTGTAGACAAGTTTCCAACCGAGAGCCTCAGCTGCAGCGCTTTGCTCTTGAAAACGACGTTATTTTGTTTGTGTCAGGTAAGAAAAGTTCCAATGGTAAGGCCCTTTACCAAGTGTGTTTGGCGGAAAACCCAAGAAGCTACTTCATCGAAAGCGAAGAAGAAATCGATAAGAACTGGCTGAAGTCAGGAGATCGTGTGGGCATTTGTGGGGCTACTTCCACGCCCATGTGGCTCATGGAGCAAGTCAAATCTTTCGTTAGCGGGATTGAAGAACAGGTTCTTCCAGCTTAAAGCTCCTAGCACCCCATCCTTAAAATTTTCACCGAGAAAAGTTTAAACAAATAAATCAAATGGCACTCTTTCTAAAAAGGTTTTTCCTTAGATTTGTGGCGTTTTAAAGGGCTTTTAGTTTACTACAGACATGTCTAAAATAGTGAAGCTTACCAAAGGATTTGACCTTAAGCTCGTCGGAAAAGCTCCCTTGGAGCTGGTTGATGTGGCTACAGTGACGACCTTCGCAATCAAACCATCGGACTTTCCAGGGATTCAACGCCCGAAAGTTCTTGTTAATGAAGGAGATACGGTCAAGGCAGGAACACCCCTCCTACTTGACAAGGCCATGGATCAGATAATCTATGCATCTCCTGTCTCGGGAGAGGTAGTAGAAATCAAGAGAGGCGACAAGCGAAAGCTTCTTGAAATCAAAATTCTTGCTGATAGCACAATTACCTACGAAAATGCGGGAGCACTTGACCTAAATCAAGATCGTGCTACCTTAGTAGCAGCACTTGCTGCGTCTGGAGTTTGGCCTCATATCCTTCAGCGTCCTTTCGGTATTGTGGCCAATCCAGCGGATACACCAAAAGCAATCTTTGTATCGACTTTTGACACCAACCCATTGGCAGGAGACCTTGCCTTTGCCCTACAAGGCCAAGAGCGTTATTTCCAGGCGGGCATCGCTGCCTTAGCCAAGCTAACGGCAGGGAAAGTTCACGTCAATGTGGATGGCTCCAAGCCGGTAGCAGCAGTTTTTTCTGGGGTTAACCAAGCACAAACCAACCAGTTTTCAGGTCCTCATCCGGCGGGAAACGTAGGCGTTCAGATTCACCACCTTGACCCCATAAACAAAGGGGATATCGCATGGACGATGTCAGCTGTAGGGGTAGTTCAACTCGGAAAATTTGTTCTAGAAGGTATCTACGATGCCTCCAAACTCATTGCATTGACAGGTTCTGAGATGGCTAAAAAAGGCTATGTAAAGACCTTCACAGGCGCATGCGTAAGCACGCTTTTGGAGGGAAATACGGCGGCAGGTCATCTTCGTGTGATTTCCGGAAACGTACTCACCGGTGAGCAAGTTGCCAACAATGGTTACCTAGGTTTTTACCACAACCAGTTGACGGTCATTCCTGAAGGTGAATACGAAGAATTTTTGGGATGGCTAAAGCCAAGTGCCACTAAGCTCAGTTTTCATAAAGCCATTGGCATGTTTTCTTTTCTCCGAAAAGGAGAATTTAAGGTAGATACCAACACCCACGGTGAAGAGCGTCCTTTTGTGGTGACTGGTGTATTTGAAAAAGTACTTCCAATGGACATTCTTCCTACCTACCTATTCAAAGCAATCGTTACAGAGGACTTTGACGAAATGGAAGAGTTAGGATTGTATGAAGTGATCGAAGAAGATGTGGCGCTATGTGAGTTTGTTGACCCATCAAAAAATGAATTACAGAAGCTGGTAAGAAACGGGATTGAATTATTAATGTACAGTTAAGCTATGAAGTTATTACAAAATCTCTTCGATGGAATGAAGCCAAACTTTGAGAAGGGCGGCAAATGGGAAAAATTCCATACCCTTTATGAGGGGCACAGAACGATTGCTTTTGCACCTGACTCGATCACCAAGTCTAAAGGAACGCAAATCAAAGATGCTACTGACTTGAAGCGTGTGATGATCACGGTAGTGATTGCGATGATTCCTGCCTTGTTATTTGGTATCTTAAATATTGGACACCAGCACTTCATTGCGACTGGCGGTGAAGGAACCTTCCTCGACAAGGCCATTTTTGGTGCGCTTACTGTTCTCCCTACATTGATTGTATCGTATGCGGTTGGCTTGGCTACCGAATTTACCTTTTGCGTCATTCGAAATCACCCGATTTCGGAAGGATACTTGGTAACTGGAATGCTGATTGCCTTGGTAATGCCACCTTTTATCCCGCTTTGGCAGGTAGGTTTGGCTACTGTCTTTGCTGTAGTCATAGGAAAGGAAGTTTTTGGAGGCACAGGGATGAACATCCTTAACGTGGCCATGACTGCTCGAGCGTTCCTTTATTTCGCTTATCCAGCGCAAATTTCTGGAGATTTAGTTTGGACCTATCTTGGTGATAAGGCTGCTGTGGATGGATTTTCAGGAGCAACAGCCTTGGCTGTAGCCTACAATTCAAGTATCGATGGTACTCCAGTAGTACAGGCCTTGTCTTCACATAATGCCGCGCTTGGAGCTGATTACAGCTTTATGAGCATGTTCATGGGTTGGATACCTGGATCCATTGGAGAGACCTCCACGTTGATGGCATTGATTGGTGCGGTGATATTAGTGGCTACGGGCGTAGCAAGTTGGAAAATCATCGTAGGTGGATTTGGTGGAGCTTATGCAATGGGCTTAATCATGAATGCCTTTGAAGTAAACCAATTCATGGCCATGCCGGCTCACTACCACTTGGTGATGGGTGGTTTGGCTTTTGGTGTGGTATTTATGGCTACTGACCCCGTATCTGCTGCGCAGACAGAACTAGGAAAATGGATTTACGGGATTTTGATTGGGGTGTTGACTGTAATCATTCGTGTCACCAACCCGGCTTATCCTGAAGGCATCATGCTTGCAGTTCTATTTATGAATGTGGTCGCTCCACTAATCGATCACTATGTAGTGAAGGCAAATAAAACAAGGAGGTTACAACGTGCAACAGTCTAATACTTACATCATCGTTTATTCAGCAGTATTGACCATCATCCTGGGATTGTTACTTTCGGGATCGGCTCAGGTACTTGGCCCATGGCAGCAAGAATCCATTGCTTTGGATAAGAAAAAACAAATCTTGGGTGCAGTGATTTCAGCGGATGAAATTTCAGCCATGACCCCAGAGCAAGTAAATAAGTTTTATGAAACGCGTATCTCTTCTACAGTAGTAGATGTTACTGGAAAGGAAATTACCAAAGAAGGGGTAAGTGCTGAGAAAGTTGAAATCGCAAAGGATTATAAGAAGCCAGCAGAGGAGCGTTCCTATCCGGTATTTATTTTTCATGCGGAAGGTAAACCCGACCAAGTAGAATCGTACATCTTTCCGATGTATGGAGCAGGGCTATGGGATGCTATCTGGGGATACCTTGCCCTAGAGACAGACATGAATACTATTGGAGGGATTACACTTGCACACGCTGCAGAGACCCCAGGTTTAGGTGCACGAATCACCGAAGCGAAAGTACAAGAACGTTATGTAGGAAAGAAAATTTTTGATGAATCCGGTGCTTTGGTTACTGTGATGATGCAAAAAGGAGAGGGCAAAACATACGATGGAGATGCGCATAAGGTAGATGGCATGTCAGGTGCTACCATCACAGGGAATGGTGTCAACAATATGTTGAAAGCCTACATGGGCAATTACGAAGCTTATATCAAAGCGAAGTCAACTCCAAAGGCAGCCATAGCTGCACTTTAACATTAACTCATTAAAACAATATCATTATGAGTACGGAAACAATAGAAAAGGATGTGGTAGTTAAGGCAGCTGAGCCTTTACTCTCGAAAAGGAGAAGAAAATTAATCACAGATCCACTTATAGATGACAATCCAATTACGGTCCAAGTACTTGGTATTTGCTCTTCCTTGGCAGTAACTACACAAATGAAGCCTACCTTGGTTATGGCTATCTCGGTAATTTTTGTCGTAGCGCTTTCCAATTATGTGATTTCATTAATGCGGAATACCATTCCTGCTCGTGTACGAATCATCGTTCAATTGGCGGTGGTTGCTACCCTGGTAACGATTGTTAGTGAGATTTTGAAAGCCTTTGCTTACGACATGTACAAAGAGCTTTCTGTATTCATTGGTTTGATTATTACCAACTGTATTGTGATGGGTAGATTGGAAGCTTTCGCCATGGGCAATAAGCCTTACGATTCCATGCTTGACGGTCTAGGCTCTGCCTTAGGATATGCTTGGATCATCCTTACCGTAGCTTTCTTCCGAGAGCTTTGGGGTTCAGGAGCAGTTTTTGGTGTACCAGTGTTCCAATATGTGTCCAGTTTGTTTGGTCCAGATTTCAGTTTGGCTACCAATGGATTGATGGTAACTCCAGTAGGTGCATTTATTATTTTGGGTTTGATTGTTTGGGTACAGCGTACCAAAACAGGCTATGTAGAACATTAATTAAGACAAGCTGACAATGGAATTATTTAGTTTAGGTATTCGATCGATCTTCATTGATAACATGATTTTCGCGTACTTTTTGGGGATGTGCTCTTTTCTTGCTGTTTCCAAAAAAGTAAGTACAGCTGTGGGCCTTGGTGCTGCAGTAGTATTTGTGTTGGGTGTAACTGTTCCCTTCAACTGGTTGTTGAATGAGTTTGTCTTGAAAGAGGGAGCTTTAACTTGGGTTTCAGGCAGTCTGTCTACCATCGATTTGTCCTTCCTCCGCTTTATCATGTTCATCGCCATCATTGCTGGGATTACCCAGTTGGTGGAAATGGTGGTTGAAAAGTTCTCTCCAGCACTTTATGGTCAGTTGGGTATTTTCCTTCCGCTGATTGCTGTTAACTGTGCGATTTTAGGAGGCTGTTTATTTATGGCCCAGCGGGATTATACCTTGGCTGAGTCTGCCGTGTACGGCTTTGGATCAGGATTTGGCTTTATGTTGGCAATCGTATTGTTAGCCGCTATTCGTGAGCGACTTAAGTATTCACAAGTTCCTAATGGATTGAAGGGTCTTGGCATCACCATGCTGCTTACGGGCTTAATGGGAATTGCCTTCATGTCTTTCATGGGCATCGACTTGTAAGTCAAAAAAAACATCAAGGAAGGCTCTGAAGATTTTCTTCAGAGCCTTTTCTTTTTTCGGTAGTAAGCTATTCCCATTTGTTGCCTATCTTGAATTCATCAGATTTGCCCCCACGAGAGCAGTGCTTCTATGTGTCCTGTTGCTCAATTGAACCCATGATTGCTTCGCCCATCTTGGGGGCGTCCTTGTCAAATCTGTCCTCAATCGTTTATTCCTAGCTTTCGCTACCATGTCCATTACCTACCGCAAACTTTTGGCTTACTTCCTTCGGGGACTTCTTTTTCTTACTCCTTTGGCGGTGACTGCCTATATCATTTACCAGCTTTTTCTCTTCTTGGACAATTTGATCCCTGTGCCGATTCCCGGGTTGGGGATTTTGATGATGTTGGCTCTCATAACATTTGTGGGCTATCTGGCCAGTTTATTCTTCACCAAACAGCTCTTCGATTGGTTTGAACGTGGCGTATTTAAAATCCCTTTTGTTAACCTGCTGTATACCTCCATTAAGGATCTTCTAGGGGCCTTTGTCGGCGACAAGAAAAAATTCAATACGCCTGTTATTGTTGAAGTTTCGGATAATTTGAGCAGGTTGGGTTTTGTGACCCAAGAGGAGATGAGCGCCATCGGGGCCCCTGATTTAGTAGCAGTCTACTTTCCCCATAGCTATAATGTGTCCGGCAACGTTTTTCTCGTAAAACGTGAAAAAGTCAAGGTGCTAGAAGGGGTTAAAAATTCGGACGTAATGAAGTTTATGGTTTCTGGAGGAGTTTCTCCCTTAGAGCGTGAGAAAAGAAGCGCTACGCGTTGATTTATACCCCAAATTGCCCGAAGTGGTGGTTCATGTGCTTGGCATGAAATTTTTCCCAGTCACCGTGGTTTAGTGGTCCAAAGCGTGGATGGATTGTTGTTTTGCTAGGCGCCTGAAAAAAGACCTCTTGGTAGGAATCCCAGCTAGCCAACAGCGCTACTTTTGCACTTTCTAGGTCTGGAAAGCGGAGTTCCATCAAGGTGTCCGGAATTCCAGGGGCTTTGATTCCTTGCGGAAAGGGAATATCTGTATAAAGTAATGCTTGTTTTTGCGCCAGCTGCTTTTCATTGGGCACGAAATCCGTCATGGAAATTTTCCCGGAGGACAACTTGAGGGTAAGGATTAAGTGCTCCAGCATGTGTTGTGGAGTCATGATGCCGAATTGTGCATTTGCTTCTGGCGTCAGTAGGGCAAGTTTCTGTTGAAGGGTTTCTCTGGTCATTGTTCAAGGAATTTAGAAAAAAAAAGCGTCTAATACCATCAAACGCCTTTTTGAATAAATGAACTCTAGAATATCGATTTAGGATCCACACATTTCGCAGCCCTCAGGATCATCCAAGGAGCAGGCAATGGCGTCATGCTTTGTTGTTTTTACAGCTTCCATCTCATTTGCTTTTTCCACCTTGGGCTGCTGGTCTAGGGCAGATTTGTCCAGGGTAAACTTGATCGCAGCAGTTGCTGCCTGAGATCGGAGGTAGTACATGCCTGTCTTCAAGCCCTTCTTCCAAGCGTAGAAGTGCATGGAGGTAAGCTTACCAAAGTTCGGATCTTGCATGAAGATATTCATGCTTTGCGACTGGCAGATATAGGCTCCTCTGTCGGCAGACATGTCGATTATGATTTTCTGAGAAATCTCCCATACGGTTTTGTAGAGGTCCTTGATGTTTTGCGGGATACCTGGTACATCTTGAATGGATCCGTTGGTGGAGATCAGCCTGTTTCTCATGTTATCATTCCACAAGCCTAGGTCAATCAAATCCTTCATCAGGTGTTTATTAACCACGATGAATTCTCCAGATAAAGTTCTTCTTGTATAGATGTTGGAGGTATATGGCTCAAAGCACTCGTTGTTTCCAAGGATCTGGGAAGTGGATGCTGTTGGCATAGGCGCCACCAAAAGGGAGTTGCGCATGCCAAATTTTTTCACTTTCTCTTTCAGCTGATCCCATTCGTATCTTCCTGATTTTGGGGTAACACCCCACATGTCAAACTGGAGAATTCCTTTGGAGGCAGGGGAACCTTCGTAGGTTTCATAAGGACCTTGGGTCTTGGCTAGCTCCATGGAAGTTTCCACAGCAGCATAGTAGATGGTTTCGAAGATGTCTTCGTTGAGTCCTCTTGCCTCTACCGAATCAAACGGCATGCGTAGCAGGATGAAGGCATCCGCCAATCCTTGGATACCCAAGCCTATAGGACGGTGTCTAAAGTTAGACTTGCGCGCCTCTTCTACAGGGTAGTAGTTGACGTCGATCACCTTGTTGAGGTTACGAGTAGCCACCTTGGTGATTTCGTATAGTTTCTGGTGGTCGAAGCGAAGGATGCCATCTTCACCTGCGGTGATGAACTTGGGTAGTGCAATTGAGGCCAAGTTGCATACCGCTATCTCGTCTGGTGCCGTATATTCGATGATCTCCGTGCAAAGGTTGGAAGACTTGATGGTACCCAAGTTTTGCTGGTTAGATTTGCCGTTGGCAGCATCCTTATAGAGCATGTAAGGAGTTCCGGTTTCGATCTGAGATTCCAATACCTCGAACCACAGTTCTTGTGCTTTGATGGTTTCTCTGGCTTTTCCTTCTCTCTCGTATTTCTCGTATAGTCTTTCAAATTCCTCTCCATGGCAATCAGAGAGTCCGGGAGCCTCGTTGGGACAGAAGAGTGACCAGTCTTCGTTGCTCTCTACACGTTTCATGAACAAGTCAGGAATCCAAAGAGCGTAGAACAGGTCTCGTGCACGCATTTCTTCCTTACCATGGTTTCTACGCAGCTCAAGGAAGTCCTTGATGTCCGCATGCCAAGGTTCTAGGTAGATGGCAAAGCTGCCTTTTCTTTTTCCACCGCCTTGGTCCACATATCGAGCTGTCATGTCAAAGTTTCTGAGCATGGGCACAATACCATTGGAAACGCCGTTGGTGCCTTTTATGTAGCTGCCTTTTGCGCGAACGTTATGGATGGAAAGACCGATGCCACCGGCAGATTGGGAAATCTTCGCGCAATTCTTTAAGGTATCGTAGATGCCATCGATGCTGTCGTCCTTCATGGTGAGAAGGAAGCAAGAAGATAGCTGTGGCTTGGGTGTACCCGCGTTGAAAAGTGTTGGGGTAGCGTGTGTAAACCACTTTTCTGACAGGAGGTTGTAGGTTTCGATGGCTGCATCAAGGTCTTCCTTGTGAATGCCTACCGCTACGCGCATCAACATGTGTTGTGGACGCTCTACTACCTTGCCATCTAAACGGATGAGGTAGCTTCTCTCTAAGGTTTTGTAGCCAAAATAGTCATAACTAAAATCACGCTTGTAGTCGATCGCCTCATCGAGTTTGGCTGCGTGGTTTTTAATGATCCCGTACACTTCCGTGTCCAGCAGCTGTGCGTTGGCTCCTGTGTTGGGGTTAACGTGGGTATACAGCCTTTTCATCGTATTTGAAAAAGACTGGCTAGTGGTTTTGTGCAGGTTGGAAATGGCTATTCGCGCCGCCAAGACCGCGTATTCGGGGTGACGTACAGTAAGAGAAGCACAGACTTCTGCTGCCAAGTTGTCCAGCTCTGAGGTAGTGACTCCATCGTACAAACCATCAATTACCTTCTTGGCAACTTCGATGGGCTGGATAAACTTGGGATCAAGTTCATAGCATAGGTTTTCGATCCGTGCTGTGATTTTGTCGAATCGTACCGATTCTCTTCTTCCGTCTCTTTTGATAACTAACATACTCAGGCGAATTTTTAAAGGGGGAGGTATTAACTAGGTAATGGGGCAATTGGGGTGTTTAGAAATCTTCTCCAATAGAGAATCGGGCGGCAGTTTCTGCTCCTTCTGTGGTTTTCATGACGCCCGCTTTTTGGTAGTCACCAACCCTCTTTTCGAAGAAGTTGGTTTTTCCTTGCAAGGAGATCATGTCCATGAAGTCGAAGGGGTTAGTACTGTTCCAAACTTTTTCGCAGCCCAATTCCATCAAAAGACGGTCAGCTACGAATTCGATATATTGACACATCAAGTCGGAGTTCATACCAATCAAGCGTACAGGAAGGGCATCCGTCACGAATTCCTTTTCGATTTCTACGGCATCAATGATGATTTCACGGACCGTGTCTTTTGGCAATGGGTTATTGACGTGGTTGGTGTATAGGTGGCAAGCAAAGTCGCAGTGTAGTCCTTCGTCTCTAGAGATCAACTCGTTAGAGAAGGTAAGTCCTGGCATCAATCCTCTTTTCTTCAACCAGAAGATAGAGCAGAAAGATCCTGAGAAGAAGATGCCTTCTACCGCAGCAAATGCTACGAGGCGCTCCTGGAAGGTTCCATTGTCAATCCATCTCAAAGCCCAATCGGCTTTTTTCTTCACGCAATCGATGTGCTCGATGGCGTTGAGAAGACGGTCTCTTTCTACGTTGTCTTTGATGTAGGTATCAATGAGGAGGGAGTAGGTCTCCGAGTGGATATTTTCCATGGCAATTTGAAAGCCGTAGAAAAATTTTGCTTCCGTGTATTGTACTTCGGCCACGAAGTGCTCCGCCAGGTTTTCATTGACGATGCCGTCTGAAGCAGCAAAGAAGGCGAGGATATGGGAGATAAAATGACGTTCTCCATCATTCAAGTTTTTCCAATCGGACAAATCCTGGCTTAAGTCTATTTCCTCTGCGGTCCAAAAGCTGGCTTCTGCTTTCTTATAATATTGCCAGATGTCGTTGTGTTGAATTGGAAATAGGACAAACCTGCCGTTGTTTTCTTGTAAAATTGGTTCCTGCTGCGTCATGCGTTCTGGTATTTGCTCACTATTTGTTTTGGAAGGACGTTAAAAGTGCCCTGAGGGTATGCTACGAAAGAAATAGGCTGCTTTTTCAAACAGCCCGCTTACAAATATGGCAATCAAAAAGTGAATAAAAAACTCGTAAATGAGTCGTTTTTAGTCATTTTGACCGAGAGTTAAAAACGAGTTAATTATCTATAAAATAATAAGTTAGGTTACTATATATTAATTAATAAATCAATCAAATTGAGCCGTTTGACGTGGTGGAATAAATTTAAAGAAATAAAAAAAAGTTTTTTAGCCCCTAGGCTGACCCATGTTTTGAATAAAGGTCAATAAAATGAAACTTGAAAAATATTTTTTAATTAATTGAAAAACAATTAGTTACTAAAAATTTGCGAAAATCGATGAATTTTTAGTGTCTTTCAAAGTCAGCAGTTTCTGAACGATTTAGCTTGCCTTTTTAGGAATGAATTAGCAACATCATTTCTTCTTACCTCAAAATAGAAGAAAGTTTTTTTAATTTCATTTCAATTCCTATATTTGCACTCCGATTTCGATAAATCAAAGCACATGTACGCAATAGTTAACATCGCAGGAAAGCAGTTCAAAGTAACAAAAGATCAGTTCGTCTATGCCCCTAAATTGGCACTGGCAACTGGCGCTTCCGTGGAATTTGACCAGGTCTTGTTGGCAGAAGCCAATGGCACTGTGTCTGTAGGTGCTCCTTTACTTGCAGGAGCCAAGGTATCCGGAAAAGTTCTGGATCACGTCAAAGGTGACAAAGTGATTGTCTTCAAGAAAAAGCGCCGTAAGGGCTACAAGAAGAAGAATGGTCACAGACAGGACTTCACCAAAGTAATGATCGAATCTATCACGCTTTAAAGCAATTAGCTAAGCAATCATAAACGAATAAAACCATGGCACACAAGAAAGGTGTAGGTAGTTCCAGAAACGGACGCGATTCGCAATCCAAAAGATTGGGTGTGAAAAAGTTCGGCGGTGAAGTTGTTATCGCAGGAAACATCCTAGTTAGACAAAGAGGTACAAAACATCATCCAGGATTGAATGTAGGTTTGGGCAAAGACCACACCTTATTTGCGTTGACTCCAGGTGTTGTATCCTTCAAGAAAAAATTTGACGGAAGATCTTACGTAAGCATTGTGCCTGCACAAGATTAATTCCCAATCAATCTTTTATAAACCTCTTCCTCGGAAGAGGTTTTTTTTTGCCCTTACCCCACCTTTTTGCCACTAGTCAATTTTTTTAACAAGGAGATCCATCTTTCTACTACCTTGATTTTAGAACTTTTATTTCCACATGCATATGAATCGTTTCCTACATTCCCTTCGCGCCGGGCTAGTCCTGACCTTTTTACTTTTAGGCGCCCAACTTTTTGGGCAGCAAATTCCAGATCCCAAACTCTATGATGCCGTGCAATGGCGCCTCGTAGGACCCTTCAGAGGAGGACGAGCCGATGGAGTCACGGGCGTCAAGGGCAGTGACAAGACCTATTACTTCGCCTCAACAGGGGGTGGCATTTGGAAAACAACCAATGCAGGTCAAACCTGGAAGTCGGTTTCGGATGGTTTTTTTGGCGGTTCCATGGGTGCTGTGGCCGTTTCTGAAAGCGATACTTCCGTGGTTTATGCCGGTGGCGGTGAAAAAACCGTTCGTGGCAACGTATCCTTTGGGGATGGGGTTTGGCGAAGTGCCGACGCAGGCAAAACCTGGAGCCGTGCAGGCCTCGATAAAAGCCGCTTTGTATCACGACTTCGAATTCATCCTAGCAATCCTGATGTCGTTTACGCAGCGGTCTTAGGAGATATTTTTAAGCCAGATGATACGCGTGGCGTGTACAAAACTACCGATGGCGGCAAGAATTGGGAGAAGTTGCTCTTCGTCAATGATGTCTCTGGTGCCGTAGATCTTGTGTTGGACCCAAACAATCCAGAGGTACTTTATGCGACTACCTGGGAACTGCAACGCACGCCCTACAGTTTAGAAAGTGGAGGCCCAGGTTCCAAATTATTTAAATCCTCCAATGGAGGAAAATCATGGGAGGAACTTTCCTCCAAAGAAACTTTCCCAAAAGGTCTTCTTGGCATCATGGGAATCACTGTGTCGCCTAAGAATTCCAACCGACTCTACGCCATCATTGAAAACGACAAAGGAGGGGTTTATACCTCCAAAGATGCTGGGCAATCTTGGGAGCTAGTCAATGAAGACCGTAACCTCCGCCAGCGCGCTTGGTATTACTCCAGAATTTTTGCTGATCCACAACAAGAAGAGACCATCTATGTGCTCAATGTGAGCTACCATAAATCTACAGATGGTGGTAAAACCTTTAAAGGAGCGAATGCTCCACACGGAGACCACCATGACCTTTGGATTGATCCCGCCAATAACCAGCGAATGATCATCGCTGATGACGGCGGTGCCCAAATTTCTGAGGATGGTGGTGCCAACTGGTCTACCATGATGAATCAGCCGACCTCCCAGTTTTATCGAGTGACAACGGATAATAGCTTTCCTTACCGAATCTATGGCGCACAGCAGGACAACTCGACCGTCCGTATTCGTCACCGAAATGATGGAGGATCCATCAGCGAATCCGATTGGGAACCCACGGCTGGTGGAGAGTCTGGCTGGATCGCTCCAGATCCGCTAGATAGCGACATCGTCTATGGAGGTTCTTATGGGGGGCTTCTCACGCGAGAAAATCATCGAAATGGAACTTCCCGAACCGTCAATGTTTGGCCAGATAATCCCATGGGACATGGCGCAGAAGGAATGAAGTACCGCTTCCAGTGGAACTTCCCGATATTCTTCTCCCCACACAATACCAAGCTGCTCTACACGACCAGCAACCAGTTTCACCGCTCCACGAACGAGGGGCAAACTTGGGAGGTATTTTCTCCAGACTTGACGCGTAACGACAAGAGCAAACTCGGTCCTTCTGGTGGCCCTATCACCAAGGACAACACCTCGGTAGAATACTATGCCACCATCTTCACGGCAGCAGAGTCTCCTGTAAAACAAGGGGTCATCTGGGCAGGATCTGACGACGGATTGGTCCATGTGACTACAGACAACGGGCAGACTTGGCAGAATGTGACGCCAAAAGACTTGCCTGAATGGCTTCAGATCAACTCCATCGAAGCAAGCCCATTTGCAGCAGGGGAGGCCTATTTTGCAGCTACCGGGTACAAGACTGGCAACTATGCTCCGTACCTCTACAAAACCAAGGATTATGGAAAAACCTGGACGAAGATTGTTTCAGGAATTAACGGGGAGCACTTTACCCGTGTGGTAAGAGCAGATCCATCCAAAAAAGGAATGCTCTATGCCGGTACCGAAATGGGAATGTATTTTTCCAAAGATGATGGGGCTAGCTGGCATTCGCTACAGTTGAACTTGCCAATAGTGCCGATTACCGATTTGACAATCAAGGAAAATAACCTGATTGCAGCCACCCAAGGTAGATCTTTTTGGATTATTGATGATTTAACGGTTCTTCACCAAGCCGAGGCGGGAATGGAAAAAAATGCATTTCACCTCTTCAAACCCCAAGATTCGTACCGTATCGATGGGATGAAACGAAAGAGCTTGACCGAGGGCTCCAACCGTCCAGGAGGAGTATTGCTGTACTACTTTCTGAAAGAAAAGCCAACGAACGAACTAAAAATTGAATTCTTTAACGACAAAAATCAATTCATCCGCGGGTTCTCCACCAAAGGGGTTAATGGAGATACCTTGAAGGTGAAAGCCGGTGCAGGGGAATTCAACTGGAACCTACGCGGTGAAAATGCAGAAGGATTTGATGGAATGATCCTATGGGCAGCGAGCCTTCGTGGACCTAAGGTAGTTCCAGGTACCTATAAAGTTAGAATGACTGTAGACGGTCAGTCCCAAGAGCAATCCTTTAAAGTGCTTGCGGATCCACGCTATGAGTCTACACAGGCAGACTTGGAATCACAATACACCTACTTGTTGGCTGTCCGCGACAAAATCACCGAAACCCACCAGGCAATCAAGCTGATTCGCCTCTATCGATCTGAATTTGATTCGCTGACTACGAAGCCTGAGAACCTAGAAAAAATAAAGGCTGAAATGCAGGAGATTGAAGAGACCTTGTACCAAACCCAAAACCGAAGTGGTCAGGATCCGCTTAACTTCCCCATCCGACTCAACAACAAGTTGGCGCACTTGACGAGTGTGGTGGGTAGTGGAGACTATCGTCCAACCGACTCTTCTGAAGAGGTGAGAAAAGAGCTCACTACACAAATCGACGTGCAGTTGGTACGCTTTCGAAAGTTGGAGCGGGAACAAATCTCTCGGATTCTCAATATCGAGGAAATGAAAACGAAGCTGGAAAAGAAAAAGTAAAAAAATGGGTCCCGCAACTTCGGGGCCCATTTTTTTTAGAAGGGGCGGTAGGATTTTAGCTGATCCAAAAATAGACCCGCACTGGAGGGAGATAAGAGTAGGATGAAGGCGATGCCAAACAAGGCCCCATAAAGGTGCGCATCGTGGTTGATGCCGTCTTGGTCTTGCTTGCCTTTAACATATGAATAAATCAAAAAGAAGCCTCCCAATATAAATCCAGGAAAGCAGAGCAAGCCAAACATACAAATGTCTGACAAGGGCATGAGCACAATGCTCGCAAAGACCGTGGCGGCAGTGCCACCGGAAGCACCCAAGGCACGGTACTGGGGGTTGTCTTTATTTTTAAGGTAGGTAGGTAGGTCGGAAAGCACAATGCCCAGCAGGTAAAATCCCACGAACAGCACCCCGCCAATGGCCACACCATACTTATACCTCAAAAACTGCTCCACCACACCCCCAAAAAAGTAGAAGGTAAACATGTTAAACAGTAGGTGGGTGTAGTCCTTGTGAATGAAGCCCGAGAGCACAAAGCGGTCCCACTGCTTTCTGTGGTGAATGCGGTAAGGGGTAAACATCCAGCGGTCCATCAGTGTAGGACGGTTGAAGGCCAGTATGCTGCTCAGTGCCGTGATACCGATGAGCAGGGTGGTGAGGGTAAGTTCCATCTGTTCTATTTTTCTCGGTGGATCAATTCTTGCGTCACCGTGCGCAATGCCTCCTGGTAGGCGGCATCGTTGACCTGGAGGCCTTCAAACTGGCGAAAGCCTTCCTCAAAAAAGGATTGCATCTTCTCTTCGGTCAGGCGGCGAATCCCTAGCTGCTCGTAAATGGCTTTTACTGCGGCTACCTTTTCGGCCTTGTCAAAATCCTGGAGGGCTAACCATCCCTGCAGCTCTTCCAGCTGCGGCCCAGTGGCTAGTTCCAAGGCTTTGATTAATAAAAAGGTCTTTTTGTTGGCAATGATGTCGCCTCCAACTTGCTTTCCAAACTTAGCTTGGTCGGCATAAACGTCGAGAAGGTCATCCATGAGTTGAAAGCCTACGCCAATGTTGACGCCAAAGGCATATAGCTTTTCGGCATTTCCTTTTTCGGCCCCAGCCAAAACGGCCCCAAGCTGCAAGGCAAAGCCAAGCAGCACGGCAGTTTTCAACCGGATCATCTGCAGGTACTCTTCCTCCTGCACGGTTTGGTAGGCTTCAAAGTTCATGTCCAGCTGCTGCCCCTCGCATACCTCTGCGGCCGTTTTGTTGAAAAGGCGAATCACTTCAGGAAGGAGCTCTGGTGATGTGGGGAGGAGTAGATCGTAGGCCCGCACCAGCATGACATCACCTGATAGGATGGCGATGTTGGCGTTCCATTTTTCATGTACCGTAGCCTGTCCCCGTCGGAGCGGTGCTTGGTCCATGATGTCGTCGTGCATGAGGGTAAAGTTGTGAAAAACTTCCACCGCAGCGGACTGGCTCAAAATCTCTTCGGGATTTTTGCCGTACATGCCGTAAGCCAACAACGAAAGCAAGGGCCGAATGCGCTTGCCTCCCAGGCTCATGATGTAGGTAATCGGATCGTACAATTCGGCTGGCGAACTGCCAAACGAGTGGGTGCTTATGTGCTGCTCTAGCTTAGTTAAAAGCGTGTGGACGAGACTTTTTTCTGTCATTATCTGCAAATTCCAAATCGATGGTTCTTCGGTCAATATCGGTGTTAACCACCCGGACTAGTACTTTGTCTCCCAAAGTGATCATTTTTTTACTTTTCGATCCGATGAGGCGCATGTTTTTTGCGTCAAAATCATAGTAATCGTCGTTCATGTCCTGGACACGGATCATGCCTTCGCACTTTGTTTCGGTGATTTCAACGAATACACCCCACTCGGTCACCCCACTTACGATGCCATCGTAGTCGCGCTGCTCTGCCAAGGACATAAATTCCACTTGTTTGTATTTAATGGAAGCTCGCTCTGCATCGGCCGCACGTTTTTCACGCTCTGAAGAATGCTGGCATTTTTGTTCCCAGGGGGCGGCCTCCGGGGACTTACCACCCTCTAGGTAGTGATCCAAAAGGCGGTGAACCATCATGTCAGGGTACCTGCGAATCGGTGAGGTAAAGTGAGTGTAATGGGCAAACGCCAGGCCAAAGTGACCCTTGGGATCGGTGGTGTATTTGGCCTTGGCCATGCTACGAATGGCCAACTGCTCGAGGACGTTTTGCTCTGGCTTGCCTTGGATTTCATCCATCAGCTTGTTGAGGGCGAAGGCGACTTTTTGTGGAATCGTGACGTCCATCGCGTGACCAAAGCGCTTAGCAAATCCAGAAAAGGTTTCCAATCGATCCAAGTCTGGGCTGTCGTGGGTCCGGTACACAAAGGTGTCCATCCCCTGATGCTTTTGGAAGATAAACTCGGCTACGTACTTGTTGGCCAGCAACATAAATTCCTCGATGAGCTTGTGGATGTCTTTTCGTTCCTTCACGAATAGGCCCAAAGGAGTGCCTTTTTCGTCAAGCTGAAACTTCACCTCTACAGTTTCAAAGTTTACGGCACCTTGTTTGAATCGTTGATGGCGGATTTTTTTAGCCAGCTCGTTGAGTAGGGTAAGTTCTTTAAAATTATCTCCGGACTGGTTGTCAATACATTCTTGTGCTTCCTCGTAGGCATAGCGTCTGGCGGAGTGGATTATCGTGCGGCCGATCCAATGCTTGAGTACTTGGGCTTCTTGGTTGATTTCAAAGACGCAGGCAAAAGTGAGCTTATCTTCATGGGGTCTCAAGGAACAAAGCCCGTTGCTCAAGCGCTCTGGAAGCATGGGGATGGTGCGATCGACCAGATAAACAGAGGTGGCCCGGTTGTAAGCTTCCCTCTCTAAGATTGTCTTTGGTTTCACATAGTGGGTCACATCAGCGATGTGCACACCCACCTCCAAGTTACCGTTTTCCAGCTTCCGGTAGGAGATTGCGTCATCAAAGTCCTTGGCATCAGCAGGGTCGATTGTGAAGGTCAATACATCACGAAAATCCTTTCTTGCGGCAATTTCTTTCTTGGTGATCTCCTCAGAAATGGCATTTGCCTCCTCTTCAGCTTCCTTGAGATACTCGAAGGGTAGGCCAAATTCCGCCATAATGGAGTGGATTTCCACTTCGTGTAGTCCTGCTTTTCCGAGTACGCGGATGACCTTGCCGGTAGGATTTTTGTCGTCCTCTCGCCATTCTTCTAGCTTGACGATGACCTTCTCGTTGTGGTTGGCACCCATCAACTCGCCACGATGGACGAAGATGTCTTTGTGCATTTTTTTGAAGTCTGGTACGACAAAGGCAAAGCGGGGGGAGATTTCTACTCGGCCCACAAATTCATCGCGGTGGCGTTCCATGATTTCCAATACTCGCCCCTCGACGCGCCCGGTTTTGCCTTTAGCAGGATAGACCATGACACGTACTTTGTCCCCATCAAGGGCCTGCTTGAGGTCCGCTTCCTTCACGAGAATATCGCCATCTACGGCTTCAGGCTGGTCGGGAATTACAAAAGCAAATCGGGCATTGACATAATCCACGGTGCCGGTAATAAATCCAGGATCCCGGTTGGACGAAAAGGTATTGCGCGAGCTTTTTGAAATTTTGCCGTCAGCGGCAAGCTGGAAGAGCACGGGCTCTACCCCATTTTTGGTCATCGAATCGCGAATTTCAAGCCGCTTAGTGAGCTGCTTTGAATTGAATTCTTCGCCAAAGTGAGCATCTAAAAATTGAAGGATTCTACGGGCCGTGGAAGCGTCGTCGTTTCCTCCTTTTTGGCTAGAAGAGTTCTTCTTGGACTGTTTTCTGTCTGGTTTTCTTCCCATGAGGGCGTGGTTTGTGCTGAGTGGTAAAAATAGTTGGTTGACTAAAGCATCAGGTCTGTTGTTCAGCGATGGAGGAGTCAGGATACAGCAGCTCAACTTCTTGAGCTGCCTCTTGCGGATGCATGGCAAGGAAAATTCGTGCGGTTACTTCCACGTCGCGTAGGCAGTACTTACTAATTTTCTCAAGGTCTTTTTCGTGGTAGTAGGTGGTATTTACCTCGCTACCGTTGATGGATTCCTTGGAACTTGGGATGCCAAAAGCTGCTGCCAGAAGTTCCAAGCGGGTGTAGTACTTATAATCGCCAAATCGCCAGAGCTCCATGGTATCCAAGTGCCGGATTTCCCAAGGCTTTTTGCCTGCAAGTTGAAGGGGTTCAGGAAGTGAGATGCCGTGGATGAGCATCCGCCGACATAGGTAAGGAAAGTCAAATTCCTTGCCATTGTGTGCACAAAGTACCCACTTTTTCTTTTCCAATACCGCTTTTAACGCCAAAAGAGTTTCTTTTTCCTCCGCTTCCGCAAAAATTTTGGTGCGGAACTGGTGTTTTTTCTCCTTCTTTTTTGTTTGAAAGAAGCCTACGCCGACGCAGATTACGCGTCCAAATTCGGCATGGATGCCGGCGCGGTCAAAAAAGAGGGCCCCGGGTGCCTCAGGAGGAACTTCGGTGCGAATCAGTTTTTCCTTTTTTAGCCATTCAGGCTGCAGGCGTGGATCCAGGTCATCGAAGGTTTCGGTCGAGGAGGCGGTTTCAATGTCTAAAAATAAAATGTTGCCCAGTTGGTCAAAAAAATCTGCCATGATGTCAATCAGTTAGCTGTGGAGGATACCTTCCAGTCCCAGTTCCGGGATATGCCGGTGGTTGACAGGATCAAAGCTGCCAGGAGTAAATATAAACTTTTTATCAAAAATCTTGTCCAGAATGTAGTAGCTAAGCCAAAATTCATTTGTGAGCGAAAACACCGCCGGATCGATGGGTTCCACACGTGCAAAGGAGTCGGAGCCAAGTTCCTGGATGAGGTGTCTCAGGGTAGAGGTTTTGCGCAGCTCACCCTCCAGGTGTCCGTAGCCCGTGGAGGTGATCATCACGGTGTTGAGCTCGATGAGGTTGTAATTGATCAGGTACACGGCCCATTCGGTACCGGTAGGTTTTTCTTCTTTAGCAATCGCCAGCTTTACGCCAGTAACAGGAGCGAAGTCAATGTCTTTTTTCATGGGTGGGGGTGGTCAATCAAATTCATACCAAACAGGTCTGCCAAGTGTTTTTTAACCTTGGCTTTTACCTCATTGGGGTCTACGGGGTGTCCGAGTTCTAGGTGAAGGGAGGTCACTGCTTTGTCATCGATCCCACACGGGACAATGTACCCGAAGTAGGAGAGATCCACGTTTAGGTTGAAGGCAAATCCGTGCATGGTTACCCAGCGACTGGACTTGACGCCGAGGGCACAAATCTTTCGTGGATTTTTCTGCTCCTCGTGGTCTAGCCAGACGCCAGTCAATCCGTCGATTCTTCCTGCCATGACCCCATACTCTGCTAGGCTGAGAATGACGGCCTCCTCCAAAAAACGCAGGTACTTGTGGATGTCGGTAAAAAAATGATCCAGGTCCAGAATGGGGTAGCCCACGAGCTGTCCGGGGCCGTGGTAGGTGATGTCTCCGCCCCGGTTGATCTTGTAGTAGGTGGCCTCGTGCTCGATGAGGCCTGCAGGGTCGAGGAGCAAATGTTCCGGCTTCCCGCTTTTGCCAAGGGTGTACACGTGGGGGTGTTCCACAAAAAGTAGGTGGTTGGTGGTGGTCTCCTGTTGGTTTTCGGGGAGGGTTCTATTTTGGATTTTCTTCGCCACAGTGGCAGAAAAGAGTGTTTCTTGGTAGTCCCAGGCCTCTTGGTAATCCATGAGCCCCAAATCACGAAACAGGACTGTTTTTGTTGTAACTTCCATTCTCTTTTTTCCTGCGGGAATTTTTTAACTGTTCGGAAACCTCCGGTTTTCAATTTTTCAAAATTAACCAATATTTCCCATGGCAACGCATAACGATTTGGGGAGACTTGCAGAGCAAGGAGCCGCAGCATGGCTGGAAAGCAAGGGCTATGTACTCCAGGCGAGTAACTTTCGGCACAAACATGCCGAGATTGATTTGATCATGACCTTTGCCGGGCTACTCATTTTTATTGAAGTCAAATTCCGTTCCGGAATTGGGTTTGGCTATGCCGAGGAATTTGTAGACGCCACCAAAAGGAAGTTGCTTGTCAAAGCTGCCGACCAATACCTCTACGAAAAAGATTGGCACAAAGACATTCGCTTTGACATTGTGGCGGTGGTTCAGGATCCCAAGGGTCAGTTGCACTACCGCCAGTTTGAGGATGCCTTTTATTGAGTTTTAGGGAGCCGATTTATTCCGCTTTGCGGTAGACCAGCTTGCCGTCTTTATCCCATTCAGCACGGATGTAGGGGCGGAAATTTTTGGTATAGGGCAGCTCTTGGTATTGAATTTCCCGCTTTCGGATAGGTTGTCCGTTGCCAGTGTCCCAGTATTCGGTCCAGAGGCCTACTTTTTGCCCAAAGCGGTACTCACCGGTGACGGCTACTTGCTGATTTTCATAGAAGTGGTAAAAATTGCCCTCCTCTAAGCCATACTGCACGGGAATCAGTTTTTCAATGGCTTTGGTGGAGGTGTTGAAGTAGGTGATTTTGGATTCTCTCGGCCAGCCTTCGGTGAAATGGGCCTTGTCTTGGAGGACATTTTTCTCGTCAAAGACCATCCAGGTTTGGTGCTTGCTGCCGTAGTAAAACATTCCGCTCTCTACCACTGCTTGGTTGACCAGCCGTTGGTAGGGGCCGTGGAGGAGGTAGCCTTGCCCCGGGGCAAATCCTTCGGTGCGAAGGGCTCGCTCCTTGGGGTCAAACCAGTACAGGTCGCGAAGGTAAGGATTGGTGGTCCAGCTGGCATCGGTGTAGGAAAACAGCTCTAGGTATTCTTGTCCTCTCAAGCTTCTTCGGGTGCTGCCTTTTTTGGTTTTGATGCCAAACCAGGTGTTTTTCCGTGCGTTTTTCTTTTTTGCCTTTTTTTCTTCCTTCACTTTTTCATCATTGAAAAGGAGCAAAGGGGCTACTGTAGGAAGTAGGGAAGAGCTGACCACACCGCTGGAGTCGGCGGAATTTTTTAGGTCCACAGCCTGTTGTTGTGCCTTTAGCAAGTGGCTGCTAAACAGCAAGAGTAAAAGTAAACCTGTAGCAAGCTTCATCCCTAATCACAAACGGCCAATTCGGGGGCCTAGTATTCCCAAAAATAACATTTCGTGATCAAATCTGGACCTTTGTATAGAATTTATAATCTTCTAGCTACTTTTGAGTTCTTGCTACTAATCCCCCCACCTTATGAATTCTATTTTATCCGATCGCGTACTTCAAATGGAAGAGTCGGCCACCTTGGCCATGGCAAAAAAAGCCAGAGAACTTAAAGCTCAAGGAATTGATATCATCAGTTTGAGCTTGGGAGAACCTGATTTCAAGACGCCAAAGCACATACAGCAGGCCGCCAAAGATGCGATTGATGAAGGGAAATATTTTTCTTATCCTCCCGTATCGGGCTACCAGGATTTGCGTGAAGCCATTGCCAAGAAGCTACGAGAAGAGAATCACATCCAAGAAGCGAAGGCGGAACACATTGTGGTTTCCGTGGGCGCAAAACATTCCATCGCCAATACTTTCATGTGCTTGCTCAATGAAGGGGACGAGGTGATTATTTTTTCACCGTATTGGGTGAGCTATGCCGATATCATCAAGTTGTGTGGAGGCGTGCCTGTCTGTATTGAAGGCACACTTGAAAACAATTTTAAAGCTTCAGCAGCACAGTTAGAAGCTGCAATTACTTCCAAAACAAAGGCGGTCATCTATTCCTCTCCTTGCAACCCAACGGGATCTGTATTTTCCCAGCAAGAATTGGAAGCCATTGCCAACGTGGTGAAAAAGCACGAGGGAGTGCTAGTGATTGCAGATGAGATTTATGAGTTGATCAACTTTACAGGCAAAAATTTCAGCATTGCTTCGCTTCCAGATATGTTTGCCCGTACCATTACGGTCAATGGATTTTCCAAAGGCTATGCCATGACTGGCTGGAGAGTGGGGTATATCTGTGCTCCTTTGGAGATTTCGAAGGCTGTTGAAAAAATGCAGGGACAGTTTACCTCAGGCAATACGGGCATCGCCCAGCGTGCAGCTTTGGCTGGTATCGCAGGAGATCAGGGTCCATCTCAAGAAATGGCTGTTCAGTATTTGAAGCGCCGTGACTTGGTATTGAGCTTGCTGAGAGACATCCCGGGAATCAAGACGCACGTTCCTGAAGGAGCCTTTTATTTCTTCCCAGATGTTACTGCCTTCTTTGGAAAGTCAGCACATGGACATCAGGTAAACAATGCGGATGAACTTTGCATCTACTTGCTTGCCATTGCCAATGTCTCCCTAGTGACTGGTTCTGCCTTTGGCGCGGACAACTGTGTGCGTATCTCCTATGCAGCCTCTGAAGCAGACCTGATTGAAGCGATGAAGCGGTTGAAAAAAGCCTTGGGAGACCTGGCTTAAGCCTCCTTTTCTCCCTGCTCAGCAGCGTCAAATCCAACTGAGCAGGGAGTTCTTACTTTTCCCCATCTTCCCAACCCTATAGCCCATGGCTCAGGTACTAGTCATCACTCCCGTCAAAAATTCAATCGAAACCACGCTAGATACCGCGCGGGCGATTGCGGCTTCTTCGGTGAAGGTGAAGCATGTCATTTTTAACGACTTCAGTACTGCGGAAACCAAGGATAGCTTGGAAAAGCACCGGGAGGAGATTGGTTACGAGCTGATCCATATAGAAGACTTGACGGATCATCCTTCGCCCAACTACAAGTTGGTGTTGCAACTGGCACAACAGCAAGCCCTGGAAGCAGGAATTCCGCTTTTGGTGGTGGAATCGGATGTGGTGGTGACCCCTAACACCATTGAAATGCTTTTGAACCAGTTGCATGCAGATTCTACAGCCGGCTTAATTGGATCCGTAACTGTGGATGAAAAAGGGTTGGTTAACTTCCCCTACCTCAAATTTAAGGGGGTCAAGGAACCGGTGATCGCTACCCAGCGGAGCTTGAGTTTTTGCTGTACCTTATTCTCTCCAGCATTTTTACAGGCCTATGATTTTAAGGGATTAGATGAGGCCAAGGACTGGTACGATACCTTTATTTCTCAAAAATCACTTGCGCTAGGTTTCAAAAACACGGTCCTCATGCATGTACCCGTTTGGCACCGCCCCCATGCTAGCCGCCCTTGGAAGCAACTCAAGTACAGCAATCCGCTGAAATACTATTTTTTGAAGTTTTGGAAGGGGTTGGATAGGATTTAAGTCAACCGTTGACGGTCCACAGTCGACAGCACATTTAGTGTAGAGTAAGCCTGGAGAGTAGAAGGAGAAATAGTTACAGTTTCCTGAAAAGTTTCAATAGCGTATTGTAGGGTTTGGACCAGGTGCGCTGAATCCGTAGGGGACCATTCAGTTCCCGCTCAAAAAAATCGGCATGTTTGGCATTCAGGTAGGCAATCCGGGCTTTTTTGAAGGCTGTTCCACCAGTCTTTTTTCGTTTGCTGTTAGGGGTCAGGCGGTAGTAAAATCCCACCAGGGGCAACTGCACCACCTCTCCTCCATTTTTGAGTAGCTTGATCCAAAACTCCCAGTCTTCTCGTCCCAGTTGCATGTCTTCGGAAAATCCCCCCACGGCCACCGCATCCGCTTTTCGGAAAAGGGCAGACACAAAAATCATGTTGTCCTTGGCCAATTGCAGCAGGCTAAAGGGCTTTAATTTCCAGGACTTTCGGGTTGTTGCGGTAAATTTTTCGGCTTGGCAGTAGACCACCTTGACTTCTGGGCGAGTAGCTAGGATAGCCAATCCCTGTTCGATGTAGGCAGGAGAAATCAAGTCGTCTCCATCCAGTGGCAATAGGTATTCTCCTTGCGCGGCAGCAATGCCTGCATTTCGGGCTTTGGTGACGCCGGCATTGGCTTGGTCTAGTACCCGAACTTCCGGATGATTTGCTTCGAGTTCCTTGGCAAGGGCCAGGGAATTATCCGTGGAGCCGTCATTGATGATGAGGATTTCTATCGGGCGGTAGCTAGAGGCCAGTGCCGATTGTATGGTTTCTTTCAGGTACATCCCTTGGTTGTAGCAGGGGACAAGGATAGAAATCAATCCAGGGGTCATGCGTTGAAGAAGGAAGCAAATTCACCCAGTGGCTTTTGCAGGGCTAGGGTATTGGGTCCAAATTTTTTCAACTGGTACTGCTGTTCTTCCAAAAGTTGGAGGCAAGTGGCATAATCTTCCGCATTCAAGCCCACATTTTCAAAGATGATGGCCTGGGGCCGGGTCTTCGGGATGTCAAAGATGCGAATGACCTCCAAGTCGTAGCCTTCCGCATCGATTTGAAGTAAGTCAATGTGATCCAATCCGTAAGTTTGAATCAGGGTGGCCGGCGCGATCACCTGCACCTCTTCTTGGCTAATCCACTGGCTTTTGTCTGTGGGGATTTCAATGCCAAAGCGGCTACAATTGGAGGCTACAATGCCATCTTCAAAAGCCTGTGCGATTTTTTCCTTGGAGAAAGAGGCCAATCCTGTAGCCCAACGCATGGTAGAAAATCCCACTTTGTAAATAGGCTGAGTGCCGTCTTTTTCACCGATGGCAGCGCAGAGTGGGCGGATGCCCTTGTTTTTGGCGTAGATTTTTGTCAGAAACCCATTAAAAACGTCCGGTTGAGGCTCCAGCAAGACCCCTTTCCAATCGTCTCTTTTGATGAATTTGTGGATGGGATCGTGGGTGATGCCGTCGTTGGCGCCGATTTGTACTACCGTAAAGTTCCCCGGTTTAGACTTCGAGTATTGACCCAAAAAATCTGACAGGCTTCCCTTTTTCGGATTGTAGAAATTTCTGTAGAATCCTAGAAAGAGGGGATTGTTGGAGGCACTAAGGTTGAAACGAATCATCTTCCAGCGCTGCTGGAGGTTTCTTTTCAAGTTCAGGAGTGGGGAGGATTGGGTAGCCATAGTGCAATTTTTGGGTAGGCAAATTGCCTGGGTTCAAAATTACCATTTTTTGGGAATTTTGAGGAGTCATCTGTGCTCCCGCATTTTGGTTATATTTAGTTCTATAAATCAATCGCCAAGCATGGGTAGAAGCCTTGTCTTCTTCTTTTTTTTCTTATTCCTTGGAACAGGGATACTCTCTGGCCAAAGCAAATGGGACAGCAGCTATGTCGCTGCGGAACCTGAAGTGCTGGTGCTCAGGACCTATTTATCGCAGAAATACACATCGCTTTATTTTCCCAGTGATAATCTCCGGTACCTTCCCAACAGGGGATTGAATGTGGGTTTTGGGTTTAGCTATCAAAGGTTTACGGTTAATGTCTCGATCCCTTCTCTCTTTTTAAATCGACAGGAAGACCAGGAGTTTCCTCGATTTTTCGATTTTCAGGGACATATTTATCCGAAAAACTGGGTTATTGATTTTTTTTGGCAGAATTACAAAGGCTTTCGCATTCCCGATTGGATTGGTGGGGAGCAAGTTTACCTACGCCCGGACTTGGACGTATTTAAAGTGGGGGTCCATGCCAATTATATTTTTAAGGGGGATAAAATCTCGCTACAAGCTGCGGTTCACCAATCTGCGATCCAAAAAAAGTCTACCCTTTCTCCGCTCGTAGGTTTTGAGGCGTACCGAGTTCAGGTGACCGCAGATTCCTTGATTCTCCCTACCCAACTAGCACCAAAGGAGAACTTCCAAAATGCCGATTTTCTGCAGTTGGGTCCCAATGCAGGTCTGATTGGGACCTTGGTGCTTGGAAAAGGGTTTTTTGCAACTGGGTCCTTTACTGGAAATCTAGGGCTTGGATCTACCTGGAATTCAGTTGCAGCCGGAGGAAATTGGAACCTGAATTGGGGCTACCATGCTCGAGCTTATTTAGGCTATAATGGTCCACGCTTTGGGGTAAATGTGAATTATGTGTACAAAAACTTGGCTCTACAACCTTTGGAAAATTGGACACAGGAAGTGCAAACGGGTAACTACCGATTCGTCTTGGTTTATAAAATCCGCCCCGCTCAAAAGTTTGCATCTAGCTTTGCCAAGTACAATCCGGTTAGAATTTTTGTAAAGTAAGGAGAGAGTGGGCCGCAAAATTTTAACTTTACGTAATCATTAGACACCTCCCCCATGAACGATTCATTTGGCATTCAGCAGTCCTTAAAAAATCTTGGCATCCACGAATCCAATTTGGGTTCTTCCACTGGCCTCCACTGGCTTGATTCGGGCGCTGCTTCCCTCGCTTCTTTTTCTCCTGCCGATGGCAAAAAAATTGCTTCCGTACAACTAGCTACGGAGGAAACCTACGAAGCCGTGGTAACACAAGCGCAGGTGGCATTTGAATCCTGGAGGTTGGTGCCCGCTCCTCAGCGTGGGGAGATTGTTCGGGAGATTGGCAATGCCCTTCGCGAAGTAAAAGCCGACTTGGGTAAGCTCGTCTCCTACGAGATGGGCAAGTCCTACCAGGAAGGTTTGGGCGAGGTACAGGAGATGATTGACATCTGTGATTTTGCTGTGGGGCTATCCCGACAGCTGTATGGCTTGACCATGCATTCCGAGCGTCCCGGTCACCGCATGTACGAGCAGTGGCATGCCTTGGGAATTGTAGGGATTATTTCGGCCTTCAACTTTCCGGTAGCCGTTTGGGCGTGGAATACAGCCTTGGCCTGGGTGTGTGGGGATGTGTGTTTGTGGAAGCCTTCGGAAAAAGCTCCGCTTTCGGCCATTGCCTGCCAGCATATTGTAGGAAAGATTTTTGCCAAGCATGGATTTCCTGAAGGGATCTCCAACTTGATTGTTGGGGACGGGTCGATCGGTGCCTTGCTGTCCCAAGATGCACGCATTCCGCTAGTTTCTGCCACCGGTTCCACCCGCATGGGCAAGCAGGTGGGCAAGGCAGTGGGTGAGCGACTTGGTCGTTCCTTACTTGAATTGGGTGGCAACAATGCCATCATCATCACCGAAAATGCCGACTTAGAGATCGCCATCAGAGGCGCACTTTTTGGAGCTGTGGGCACCGCAGGTCAGCGTTGCACCACCACTAGGAGATTGATTGTGCAGGAGAAGGTGTACGAGGAAGTAAAAAAGCGCCTAGCTTCCGCTTTTGGCAAATTAGTTATCGGCAATCCTTTGGATGAGAAAAACCACGTTGGGCCGTTAATCGATGTGCAGGCGGTAGAGCAGTACTTGGCAGCTATCGAGCGCGTAAAAGCGGCTGGAGGAAAAGCGGTCGTAGAAGGAGGCGTGTTATCGGGAGCAGGCTATGAGTCCGGATGCTACGTGAAGCCGGCCATCTACGAAGCAGAAAACCATTTCGATATCGTGCAGCACGAGACCTTTGCACCCATACTATACTTAATCAAGTACAATACCCTGCCTGAGGCGATTGCCTTGCAAAATGGAGTTCCTCAGGGACTTTCCTCAGCCATCATGACCACCAACATGCGGGAGGCCGAAGCCTTCCTTGCGGTATCTGGATCGGATTGCGGCATCGCCAATGTGAACATCGGCACTTCGGGTGCGGAGATCGGAGGAGCCTTTGGAGGAGAAAAAGAAACGGGCGGAGGACGTGAGTCTGGATCGGATGCATGGAAAGCCTATATGAGACGTCAAACGAATACAATCAACTATTCCACTCAGCTGCCGCTGGCGCAGGGGATTAAGTTTGATATTTAATTATTGTCAACTGTTGACGGTCCACTGTCGACGGCTCACTTTCTTGAACTTCAAACTTTATTTTCGTTTGTTGTTATAAATAAAGGATCTAATCCTATCTAATCAATAGAAAGCCCTTCGTGATTCGGAGGGCTTTTTTGGTTTCTACCCTGCCCAGCCTTCTCTATCCAGGCTGCGGTATTGGATGGCTTCGGCGAGGTGCTCCACGCGGATGTCCTCGCTCTCGGCAATATCCGCAATGGTGCGGGCTACTTTTAAGATGCGGTCGTAGGCACGAGCAGAGAGGCCTAGTCGCTCCATGGCGGTCTTGAGGAGGTTGCGGCCGGCGTCGCTAATCTGGCAGATCTGCTTGACTTGGTGGGAGGGCATCATGGCATTGCAAAACACGTCTGGGTTGTTTTCAAAGCGAATTTTTTGCCTTTCCCGTCCCTTCATCACCCGGGTACGGATGTCCTTGCTGGACTCGGTTTTGCGCGTGGAGGTCATCTCCTCAAAGCGAACGGGAGTCACTTCCACATGCAAGTCGATGCGGTCCAGAAGGGGTCCACTGACCTTGTTGAGGTAGCGCTGCACTACACCAGGCCCACAGACGCATTCCTTCTCCGGATGGTTGTAGTAGCCACAAGGGCATGGATTCATGCTGGCGATGAGCATAAAGTTGGCCGGAAAATCTACGGATACCTTCGCGCGGCTGATGGTGACTTTGCGGTCTTCTAAAGGTTGCCGCATCACTTCCAATACGGAGCGTTTAAACTCTGGGAGCTCGTCCAAAAACAACACCCCGTGGTGTGCCAGGGAAATTTCTCCCGGCTGGGGGTTGCCCCCTCCGCCTACTAATGCTACGTCCTATGAAGTGTTAAAGTAAAAGTGTATTTTTGATAAAATCTTAAAAAAATGAGAATAGGAATTTATTGTCGGGTAAGCACAGAGGAACAGAAGTTAAAAGGAGTTTCATTAGATGACCAAGAAAAAAGGGGAATAGAATTTTGTCGTCAAAAAGGGTATTCTTATGAGGTTTTTAAGGATGCTGGATTTTCCCGACTTCTTAGTATTGAGGAAAGACCAGGACTTAATGAATTAATGGAAAAAATTTTGGTAGTTCCTAAAGAAATTGATGGAGTTTATGTTGTTGATTTTGATAGGTTTTCAGGTGATGAGAATGGACATACTGGTTTTTTTCTAAAAAATACTTTTCAGGATTACGGAATCTCTCTTTTTGATACAAATGGAGAGGTAAATCTTAAAGATGAAAGTCAAAATCTATTATTGGGAATCAAAATTTTATTATCCTCATTTGAAATAAAGAAACTTAAGGTAAGAATAAAAAGAAGTTTAGAGAGAGGGGTATTAGAGGGTCGTGTTGGTGGAGGGAAATTAATCAACTATGGATATAGAAAGGGAGAAAATAAGTTGTTGGAAGTTGATGAAATTGAATCTTTGGTAGTGAAGTATATCTATAAGTTGTCCATTCAAGGTTTTGGAACTAAAAAAATTGCCGAAAAACTTAATTCAGAAGGTATAAAGACCAAAAGAATTAGTATTGGAGGATTTCCGATGACCCTAAAAAGGAAAAATGAAAAAATTGAAAACTTCCAATGGAGAGATTCGGTGGTTTATAGAATTCTTACGAATACCATTTACAAGGGGGAAAGGAACTTTAAGGGGAAAAAATATCCAGCCCCATCAATTATTAGTGAGGAGGAATTTGATTTGGTTCAGAATATCTTGTTTCAAAGAAAAAATTTCAAGGATACAACTAATAAACATTTCTATCTCCTAAAAGGACTTTTGTTTTGTCCTGTTTGTAATAATAGGTTTTATGGAAGAAAAAGAGAGGACTTAAGTGATAATCAATACATCTGTTCCTCTCAAAGATTGGGAAATTTTTGTGGAAATAGGGGGATTAATATTGATAAAATAAATAAAATTGTTTGGGATTCAATTTTAACCTTACCAAATGATGTGAAAAAATTATTTGTTGATAATAAAGGAGATTATCTTAAAAAATTACTCAAGAATATTAGTGAATTGAAAAGTAAGATTGATTTAGTAATTAAGAAAAAAAATAAACTCCTCCAACTATACACCGAAGGTGAAGAAGGTTTTGAATTTATTAAACCTGAAATTGATAAAATAAGGAAGGAACATGAAAAATTAATTGAATTATTGAGATTAAAGAACAAAGAATTATCACTATCAAATAATCAGGAGGGTTTAATAAATGGACTTCAAAGTCAAATAGAACCATTATTAGAAGGTAATGTAAGTGAAGAAGATAAACAAAGGATTGTTAGAACCTTTGTTAGATTTATTTTAGTTAGATGGGTGGAGGAAGAAAAAACTCATTTTGTTTCTATAGATTTTTCTTTAACCCCGAAAACACAAATTCAATTACAAAAGTCAGTAAAAATTCTTTACAAGAAACTTGGATTCACTTTTGTTGAAAGTGGAATTGAATATCGTTTTAGAAAAATTACACCTAAATTGGAACATTCTTTTATTGATGGTAAGAGTGTTGTTAAGTATAATAAGGATATGGATTCTTTTGGTTTAAGATTAAATGATAAAGATTATACCGAAAATTCCCCATTTTTTCATACAAAAAAGTAAATTTTGAGAAGGGCACTTAATTTTATAAAATGACTTGATTTTTTACAGGTTAGGTGGATATTTATGGTTATATGCCCATTATTGTCAGATTACTCTTTTTATAATTGACAATAGACCCATATTGCTCAAATCTATGATAAAAAAAGAATGGTATAATAAGAAGGACATATTAATTATGTTTCCAATAGGAGTTTCAACTTACAAAAAAAGAATATCAAAACTTAATGAATACAGATTTCATAATTTCACTAAATTAGTAAAAAAGAATATTGAAAATTCTAATCTTAAATTTACTACCGAAAGATTGATTCATCATTCAATAGTGAATGAATTGTTTGGTAATGTTAGAGTTCCTTCATTAAATAATACGGAGAAAATCCAGAAATGGATTAATAATGTTAAGTGGGATTGGTTCTGTAATATAGTTCCTACCAAGACCTTACCAGTTGAACTAAAAGGAAAAATGAATTACTTTTTTTCACAATTAAAAAAGGATTCAAAATATATTAAACCACAATTATTCTATTCTATAGAGAAGAATAGTAAAGATGATTATTATCATTGTCATTTCTTATTGAAGACCAATGGGGATTTATCAATTAGGGAAGAATTAGAGATTTTATTGATGTCTATTTGTGAAGGTAATTCTAAATTTGAAACAAGAATTTTTATTAAACCATACAATCATGATTTTTTTCAAAACAGAGGTGTATTGTATTCTTCAAAGGATTTTTCCATAGACTATAACCTTCTGAAATAATTTGAAGGAGGGAGGGGGTATTCTGTTCATTTATACCTATCCTCCTTCCCCGTATCCTTCCTGAGCCCCTTCCCTAAAATGACCACCTTATTCCTTCTAATACTCCTGTGAAGAGACCTTGATATTTTTCAAAATTTACACTATAGTTGTGCTACAAGTATTTATATTCGGCTTCCTTGTTTTAATTAAATGAAGTCTAAAAAACATTTCTCAAAAAATAATATTTTACCTACCTAAATGACAATAATTTGCCTAGAATTGTATTGAGTCCCGAATTAAAGAGTGAATTCTTTTTTTTAGTCTCATTTGACAAAAATAAATTTTTGGAAAAACATAAGTCATCTTCCAAATGGTTTAGGACTTTGTCTAATTCAAATCAAATTCTTGGTTATGAGACTAACCGAAAATTTTGGAAAGATAATTTTCTTGGAGGGTTTTATACGACTTTTGATTGTGATACTCAAATAGTCCTGTATTTTGTTCTTGAGAAAAAAAGTATAGGTTCTACTATTAATGAGTTAAGTCTGAAATCAAGGATTACTAAAACCTCTTTTGGAATTTTTAGTCATATAATTTTCAACAAAGAATTAGAGATTGAAAATTATCTATTGGATTTCCAAAATTGTATTTTTATTAAAAGAAATATTGGTGAGTGGTATAAAAAACCTACCAATCTAAACTAATTGTAAGGGATTCCTTTCCCCAATTATACATTAATTTTGGCTCTGTGTAATTTGTATTTTTCCTTATTTTTTCATCAAATGTGGAACAATATAAATTCATTAAAAATTTTTCATTTTTTATTTCCTTTAGTGATTCAATAACATCTGATACTGAATTCCAGTCTTCATAAGAAAACACTAATTCTATTTCTCCCTTCATACTAATAATTAGTTGGAATTTAGTTTTAAGGGTTTAATCCGAGTTTTTTTATTTTGGTTATTGTGTTTATATGTATTCCAATTATTTTGGAAATTTCTTTTCCTGAATAGCCTTTTTGAAGATAGGTGAGTGCCTTTTTGTTTTTTTCCTTATTCAAAAAATTTGAAACATTTTCTTTACTTCCCTTTTTTCTCCCTGTGTAAATTCCTTTTAATTTGGCAATTTTTATCCCTTCTATTTGTCGTTCCTTAATTTGAGTTTTTTCCATTTCACTAACTATCCCCAAAATGGAAATTATCATTTTTGTAATTGGGTCTTCTATTTTATCTGTGGATAGAGTTTTTAATGATTGTGATACAAAATGAATACATATTCCTTTTTCATTAAAGTAATGAATTGTGTTCAGTATGTCTCTTACATCTCTTCCAAGTCTGTCAATTTGCCAAACATCTAATTCTGATAGGATTCCTTTTTCAATTAATTGTAGGATTTCTTTTCCTCCATTTCGTTCAAAAAATGGAATTCCTCCACTACACTTATCTTCAATCACTAATTGATATTCAGATTCATTTACTCTTTGTCTATCTGTTTTTTGGTCTATTGTTGAGACTCTTGTGTAAAGGACTTTAATTTGTTTCATATTCATAAAATAAGGGTCATATACTATAGGAGCCTAAAAATAGGAAAAAACAATCAAATTCACCTATTTTTTTAATTTTTTTATCATTTTTTAATTCACTTTTTTTTCTCTACCCATTAATTGTGATTCCTTTTTTTCAATCAAAAGATTGACTAAAAACCCTTTTTTTTGTATTTTTAGGTTATGTCAGAAAAAAGAAGAATTAAGGTTTGTGAGTTGTTTGCTGGAGTTGGAGGTTTTAGACTTGGACTTGAAGGGTGGAATGGTAAATCCCCTATTTCTGGTTATAAATCTAAGATTAAGTCCAATTTTGAGGTTGTCTTTAGTAATCAATGGGAGCCCTCCACCAAAGTTCAACATGCCTCAATGATTTATGAAGGAAGTTGGGGAACTGGGGGTCATTCAAATCACGATATTTCACTTTTAGATGTCAATGAAATACCAGACCATGACCTAATTGTTGGAGGATTTCCGTGTCAGGATTATTCTGTCGCCACAACACTAAAAAATAGTAAAGGATTGATTGGAAAAAAGGGTGTTCTCTGGTGGTCTATTCACAAAATCTTAAGTGAAAAGAAAAATCCTCCCAAATATCTTTTTTTTGAAAATGTAGATAGATTGTTAATCTCTCCTTCTAAACAGAGGGGAAGAGACTTCGCCATTATCCTACAGAGCCTCAATATGTTAGATTATGCCGTAGAGTGGAGGGTAATCAATGCGGCCGATTATGGTTTTCCTCAAAGGAGAAAAAGGGTGTTCTTTTTGGGGTATAAAAAGGATTCCAGTTTTTACCAAAAAATGAAAGATTTAGAACCCGAAAATTTTATTTTCAATGAGAGTATTTTTTCCAAATCTTTTCCTGTCTCTTCGGTGGGAGGGTATTCAAAATTGAACTCATTTACTTTGGAGAATGATATTGTTGAGATTAGTGATAATTTCAATGGTATTAATCAAAATAGAAATTTTGAAAATTCAGGTTTTATGATTGATGGAAAAGTTTTTACTACAAAAACATCTCCTAATTATGAAGGTGAATTTTTGTTGTTAAAAGATGTAATTCTCAACAATGATGTTGGAGAGGATTTTTTTATTAAGGAGGAAGATTTGGATAAATGGAGATACTTGAAAGGGGGAAAGAAAGAGGTAAGGAAAAATTCTAATGGATTTGAATATCAATATTCAGAAGGTGGAATGATTTTTCCAGACCCATTAAATAAATCTTCAAGAACAATAATTACAGGGGAAGGAGGAAAATCTCCTTCTAGGTTCAAACATGTAATTTCAACAAATTTGGGATTAAGGAGACTTACTCCGATTGAATTGGAAAGATTGAATATGTTTCCTGATAATCATACCAAGAATGATTTTGTAAATGATTCAAAAAGGGCATTTTTAATGGGTAATGCGTTAGTGGTTGGAGTTGTGGAAAAAGTTGGACAAGAACTCCAAAAATTAATAAAATAATTATTTCCTGACAATCCTCCCTACTTTTTTCCGAGTGTCAAATTGAATTACCTCTATTTCAAAAGTATCGGGTGCTTCAAGACCTATGATTAATAATGGAGTTGTAAGTAGGTTTCTTAAAGGAGGTAGGTAGTCTAAATATTTTTCAAAAATCCCAATGGCTGGGTCAAATCCTCCCTTTAACTGAAGTTCAGAAGTAGCAGTAATTATTACACCAATTTTAGTTTGAATTCTTTTTTTAACATGGTTTAATTCTGACGCTAAAACGGGTTTAATAAGGTTCCAAGCGATTACCGAACTATGATTGAATCCTACTTCTATTGAAATATCATCTTTAGCAAAGTCTAGTCTCCATGTATCTCCCTGATAGTCAGGGTCTTGAAAAATTCCTGACTCAATAGTCCAACCTAAACTTTGAAATTTTTTCTTTAGTAGTTTATTGATGGAGTTTGAAATACTTTTACTTTGATTGGATATTTCTTCATGGGATAAAATTAAATCCTCGTCTGTTATTGAATCAATTACATCAATTAATTCTCTGTATTGATTAATAAATTCTGGTTGTTGAAGGATTACATCGGCATGTCTAAAAGAATGAATTTTATACTTCATGACTTTTTTCCTCAACCTAGAAAACAAACTCAAATTGAGCAAGTAAAATCTCATTCTTTTTTAATCCTCTTTTACTTTAACACATCAAAATCAGAAATGGTATGGTGCGGACTCCGAAAGGGCCGCTGAGAGAGTAGGGAGGCATGCTTACCGAGTCTGCCTGCCACCGAATGGATCTTGGTAGCTTCCAGAGCCTCCTGCAAGGTAAGTGGGGGCAAGATGGATGGGAGGCGCTTGGCGAGCATGGTTTTGCCTGCACCGGGAGGCCCAATCATGATGACGTTATGCCCTCCTGCAGCGGCAATTTCCATTGCCCGCTTGATGTTTTCTTGGCCCTGTACATCGGCAAAGTCAAACTCGGGGCTGTCGATGGCATGGTAAAAAATCTCCCGGGTGTCCGTGACCAAAGGAGAAATGGTCAAATTGCCCAGCAAGAAATCCGAGGCTTGGTCTAGGGTCTCGACGCCAATGATGTCGATATTATTGACGATGGAGGCCTCCTTGGCATTTTCAAGGGGAAGGATAAATCCTTTGAATCCCCGCTTACGAGCCTCAATGGCGATGGAGAGCACCCCTTTGATGGGGCGCAGCCTGCCGTCCAAGGAGAGTTCCCCCATGAGTAAATAGTCTTCGAGGTTTGGAAAGTTGACTTGCTCTGAGGCCTGTAGGATGCCCATGGCGATGGGGAGGTCGTAGGCAGAACCTTCCTTGCGAACATCTGCAGGCGCGAGGTTGACCACCACCCGCTGCCGAGGCATGCGGAAACCGAAGTATTTGAGGGCAGATTCAACCCGTTGCTGCGACTCTTTGACGGCCGAGTCGGGGAGTCCCACCATAAAAAAGTTGGTGCCCTGGCCTACATTAACTTCAATAGTGATGAGGTTGGCGTCCACACCTGCGACCGCGCTTCCAAAAGTTTTAGCAACCATACATTAGTTTAAAAAAGAAGGTGAATACACGAATATACCCCAAACTTAAAGTGATTTACATTTGGAGGGTAAAAATTTGAGCAGGGGGAATTTAAAAACGGTATCCACGGCGAAGTGAAATGGCTAAAAAGGTTTCCGCCTCCTACTCTTGGTGTTTAGCTTTCCATTTTGCCCGTTCCTCTTCGAGTTGCTGTATTTTTTTAGCTACTTTTTTGGAATTGAAGGTAGTTACTGCCCAGCTTCCCAAAAAGAAAAGTAGGCTTAGCACTACGATTTTTGATACCGTAGTTGCGGTAATTTCTTCCATCCCCACAAGGGGACCGAGGGTATCAAAAAAAATAAAAAACACGAGCAGCAGAAGATGAAAAAGTAGGGTGGCCAGGTGAAAATAGGGAAGGTGAGTGTTCATCTCGGTGCAGTTGAGGTGTTTGTGTTAGACAGTCTGTATCGTGGAAAGTGTTTGGTAAAGTCCTTTTTGTTCCATGAGCTCGGCATGGGTACCGCGCTGCACGATATGGCCTTTGTCGATGACTAAGATCTCATCTGCATGCTGAATCGTGCTCAAGCGATGTGCGATAACTAGCGTGGTGCGGTTGCTCATCAACTTGGTGATGGCCTCTTGCACGAGGAGTTCAGAGGCTGAATCCAACGCGGAAGTTGCTTCGTCAAGGATGAGGATGGGAGGATTCTTCAGTACCGCCCGCGCAATGCTGAGTCGCTGGCGTTGCCCTCCAGAAAGCTTGCTTCCCCGATCGCCGATAGAGGTCTGGTATCCCTGTTCCAGCTGGCTTATGAATTCATGTGCATTGGCAATCTTGGCCGCTTCAATCACTTGTTCTTCCGTGACTCCAGCAAGGCCAAAGGCGATGTTATTGACTACCGAATCGTTGAACAAAATGGACTCTTGGGTGACGATACCGAGTTGGCTGCGCAGGGCCTGAGTGGAGAGCTCGCGGAGGTCGATGCCGTCGATCAAGATATGTCCTGCACTAGGGTCATAAAACCGCGGTACCAAATCCGCTAGGGTAGATTTACCTCCTCCTGAGGGTCCGACCAGCGCGATGGTTTTGCCTTTTTCGAGAGTAAAGTTGATTCCGTCAAGCACGGTGTGGTCTCCGTAGGCGAAGCTCACGTTGTTAAACTCTATTTTTTGGGTGAACTGGCTGAAAGACCTTGGATTTTCTGGAGCGATAATCTGGTTGGTGGTATCGATCACCTCAAAAATGCGATCTGCAGAGGCGATACCGCGTTGGATGCTGGACATCGCTCTGGAGATTTCTTTAGCAGGATTGAGCACCTGAGTGAAGATGATGATGTAGGTGATGAAGTTGGAAGCGCTGAGGCTAGAGGCCCCGTCAAGGACCAGGTTGCCCCCGTACACGAGAATACCCGCCACCACGCTCACTCCTAGAAACTGGGAAATGGGCCCTGCAAGCTCATTTTTCTTGGCCATGCTCACGTTTACGTCGGAGTAGTAGTTGGTTTCCTGGTCAAACTTACCCTTCACAAAATGCTCCCCATTGAAGGCTTTTACCACGCGCATGCCACCCAGGGTCTCGTCCAAAATGGTGACTATTCTACCTAGGGACTGCTGGCTTTGGACCGCCGTCTTCCGAAGTCTGCGGGTGATGCCCCCGATGATGGCGCCTGAGATGGGGATGATGAGGATGGTAAAAAGCGTCAGCGGCACCGACATGAAAAACAGCACCCCAAAATAGAGGATGATGGTAGCGGGCTCCCGGAAAATCACCCGAAGTGACTGTACGACGGTGTTTTCTACCTCCTGAATGTCGTTGGTCATCTTGGAGAGTAAGTCTCCTTTGCGCTCGTTGGTAAAGTAGCCCAGGTGGAGGTGGCTCACCTTGTCAAAGATGTCCCTGCGCATTTCCTTGATCACTTGCGCCCGTACTTGCGCCAAGATGACCCCAGATAAGTAAGTGAATAGGTTGGAAAGGAATACCGAGCCGACGATGATCACGCAAACAAATAGCAGTGTGCCAAACTTGCCATAGGATTCGCTTATCGCTAAAAACAGGTGGTTGAATAAGGCAATGAAGTAATCCAAGGAAAAACTAAACGTAGGTTTGGCTCGAAAGCTCTCCAAGGAGGCCGGTGCTACCTGCTCAAAAATAACGTCAAAAAGCGGCTTCAGCAGGGTGAAGTTGAGCAGTCCAAACACAATCGCCAGCAGCGTATAAGCGAGGTAGGTAGGAATATACTTTCCGTAGGGACGGGTGTAAGAAAGAATCCGGAGGTAAGTATTCATGGAAAACGCACAGAAAAATCAAGCTGCAAGTTAGGGAAAATATCCTGTTGCCAGGGTCAAAAATTACTCAAATGGCTCGGCTGTCAAAGGTACTACCTACCCCTGGGGTACCGATCCATGGGGAAATTTTGGAATCCAAAATCAAGGGTGATCAGCCAGCAATTAACATAAGTTTAACGTTCGAGCTGCTGCTATTCAGTATCTTTGGCAAAATTCACGACTTGATATGAAACGTATTCTTTTTGCTTTTCTTGTAGCCTGCAGCTTTTCTTCTTGTGTATTGGCTCAGCAGCCGACCAAAAAGCCCAAGTTGGTGGTCGGCATCATCGTAGACCAAATGCGCCAAGAGTATTTGTACCGCTTTGCTGACCGCTTTGTGGAGGGAGGCTTCAAGCGCTTCACCCAACAGGGATTCATGATGACAAACGGGCATTACAATTACATTCCAACCTATACTGGACCCGGACATGCTTCGGTGTACACGGGTGCTACGCCTTCCACGCACGGGATCATCGCCAACAACTGGTATGTGCCTTCCTTGAAAAGAATGATTTATTGTGCCGAGGACTCCTCGGTAACCAATGTAGGTGGAACTTCTGCAAATGGGAATATTAGCCCAAGAAACTTGCTTACCACCACGATCACAGACGAGCTTCGGCTATCTACTGGCAACCGCTCCAAAGCCATTGGCATTGCAATCAAGGACCGAGGAGCTAGCCTTCCGGTTGGTCATACAGGGGATGCGTATTGGTATGATGACGTTAACGGAGATTGGATGACCTCTACCTATTACCACGCGCAACTGCCGCGCTGGGTGGCAGATTTTAACGCCAAAAAACGACCGGACCATTACTTGACCCAAACTTGGAACACACTTTTTCCAGTGACCACCTATGTCAATAGCCTTCCGGATCACAATGACTTTGAGTCACCCTTCACAGGCAAGGATAGCCCTTCCTTTCCTTATGTTCTAGATTCCTTAAAAGGAGCCAACGGGGGCTATGGACTGGTGGCCTCCACGCCATTTGGCAATAGCCTTACCTTAGATTTTGCTATGGCAGCCCTAGAAGGGGAGAAGCTAGGCCAGGGTGTGGTGACCGACTTTTTGGCGGTAAGCTTCTCTAGCCCAGATTACGTCGGGCACCGATTTGGCCCCTCTTCCATTGAGGTTGAAGATACCTACCTTCGGTTGGACCGGGAGTTGGCTCAGTTTTTTAGCTACTTGGATCAGAAGCTAGGAAAAGGAGAGTACCTCGTGTTTATCTCTGCAGACCACGCCGTAGCCGAAGTACCTACCTACTTACTCAGCGAGCAGATACCGGCAGGTAATTTTAACTCTGGCATGGTGCAGGGCCAATTGAAAGCTTTTGCCCTGGCCAACTATGGTGAAGGGGAGTGGATACTTAATTTTTCCAACGAGCAGATTTTCTTAAATCATGCCTTGATCCAGTCCAAAAAAATGAATGCCGAGCAGATGCAGCGTGACTTGGCCGCTTTTGTTCTCACTTTTGATGGGGTCAAAGAAGCCTATACAGCCACGGATCTGCGTCGACAGGAGTTTACCCAATACCGTCCGCACTTGCTTCAAATGGGCTATAATCACAAGGCCTCTGGTGATGTGTTGCTTGTTCTTGAGCCAGGTTGGCTGGTAGGGGGAAAACGAGGTACTACCCACGGTTCGGGTTATAGCTACGATACGCACGTACCCATCGCTTTTTATGGCTGGGGCATCAAGCCGGGTAAAAGTGCTGTTTATGCAGCCGTGACGGACATCGTTCCGACCCTTGCACAGCTGCTTCAAATCCGCATGCCCAACGGCAGTACGGGTCAGCCGATTCAGGCAGTACTTGGTAACTAATTTTTTACCGCTTACATAATAAATCCCCGAAGGGGTTTCTAGGCATAGCCGCCTCCGCGGCAGAGAGCAGGTTCTGGATACTTTTTCGGGGATTTACTCGTGTTTGCTACCCCTTGAAATTCAAGGTTTTACTTGGAGGTAAATTTTTTCGTTGCTATATTGTGTGCATACGTTACCAAAAATGACCCATTCACACTCAAATATCTGGACACACCTAGTTTTATGGACTAGGGACCGTGCTCCCTTGATCAGTCCCCAACAGGTGGCTTGTATCAAAAGGGTCTTGGAGGAACTTCCCTTAAATTTTTACCAAAAGGACAGCCATCTCAGCGTTCTTTCGGACCATATCCACGTGTTGATCAAGCTTCCAGCTAGCATGTCAGTAGACCAGCTGGTGCAGCTGGTAAAGCAGCTGATTGACAAAAAACTGCAGCAGGAGGGATTTGACGATTCCCCAGATTGGGACGAGCAGTACTATGTGCATTCGGTGAGTATGAACCGCCTCTCCTCCGAAAAAAGTCTCCTCGATCGGCAGGAGTACAAGCATAGAGAGCTGACCTTAAATGAAGAATTGAAGTTTTTGGGCTTGTAAGGGCTCCTTACCCCATAAAAAAACCTGAGGCAGTCCTCAGGTTTTTTTAGTTAGTGCGTCCAACTCATGGGGTACGCTTGGTCGACAAACTCCAGCGCATCTGTGGTGAGCTGCAGGGATCGGAAGGTATCCAGCATGACGGCATATTCTTTTGTTTCTTTGGCGCCGATGGATTTCTCTACCGTGCCAGGATGCGGTCCATGGGGCAATCCGCCCATGTGAAGTGTAAACGAACCTCGATCGATCCCTTTTCGGCTCATAAACTCCCCTTCGGCATAGTACAATACCTCGTCAGAATCTATGTTGCTGTGGTTGTATGGGGCGGGGATGGACAAGGGATGGTAATCAAACAAGCGCGGCACAAAGGAGCAGATCACAAAACCCGCCGCTTGGAAGGTTTGGTGCACTGGAGGTGGCTGGTGGATTCTTCCCGTAATGGGCTCAAAATCATGAATGGAAAGCGTGTAGGGATACAAGTATCCGTCCCACCCCACAATGTCCAAGGGGCTATGTGCGTAGTGGTAAGGGTGCAAAACGCCTTGCTTTTTGATCTGTACTAGGTAATCTCCCTTATTCTCTTCCAAAGAAAGTTCTTGCGGAGGATGGATGTCTCGTTCACAGTAGGGCGAGTGCTCCAGCAGCTGCCCAACTTCATTGCGGTACCGCTTCACGGTTTCGATGGGTCCTTTGGACTCGATGATCAAGAGGCGGAGAGGCCCGGTTTCTTCAAATTCAAAACGGTAGATTGTTGTCCGTGGAATGACCACATAGTCCCCCTTTTTGACCATTAGTTTTCCAAATTGGGAATACATCACTCCCTCACCATCGTGAATGTAGATCAGTTCGTCTCCATCTGCATTTTTGAAAAAGTGATCCATCTTCCGCTGCTTGGGAGAGCAGATACCCATCATCACGTCAGTGTTCATTAGGAGCATGCGGCGGGCGCTGAGGTAATCTGCGCCAGTCTCCTTGACTTCAGAGGTCTTGAGATGTGTTTGGTTTAATCCATGCGCAATGGCCGGAGTCCAGTTGTAGGGGGTGGGTTTCCCGATGGATTTGACTTCATTCGGGTTGTGAATATGGTAAAGGCTAGAATAGATTCCTGAGAAACCTTTGGAAGTCACCAGCTCTTCCTTGTACAGACTTCCATCGGGTTGGCGGAACTGGGTATGTCTTTTTGGCGGAATTTTTCCTAATCGTACGTAGTATGCCATGGTTTTGGAAGTATATTCGTTGCTAAAATAGGGGTTTTCCTTGGCTGTAAACCTAGACGCCCCTATTTTTTCTGAACTTCGTACCCCGAAAAAAAGTTTATATGTCCCTAAAAATTTGGCGATTCGCCCTTCTCAGTTTTGCTTTTTTAATTGCATTAGGTTTGCAAGCCCAGCAAACAGCCACTCCAGCCAAACTACTTTGGTCGGATGAGTTTGATCAACCTGGCCTACCTTCTAGCGCCAAGTGGAGTTTTGAAGTGGGAGACCACGGGTGGGGCAATAACGAGCTTCAACTCTACACGGCTGACCAGCTTAAAAATGCACGCATCGAAGGGGGGATTTTGATCATTGAGGCGCATGCTGATGCAACGCAGCCAAAGGGCTATACGTCGGCAAAGCTTGTCTCCAAAGGTAAGGGAGCCTGGCAATACGGCTACGTGGAGGTGAGAGCAAAATTACCTCAGGGCAGGGGCACTTGGCCGGCAATCTGGATGCTACCTGAGGAAAATCGCTTCGGGGAATGGCCAAAAAATGGAGAAATAGACATCATGGAGCACGTAGGTTACGATCCTGGCCGCGTACATGGCACGGTACATACCGAGGCGTTTAACCACATGATTGGCACACAAAAAGGAGGACAAGTCCAGGTGAGTTCTTTTGCAGAGGAGTTCCATACCTATGCTGTGGACTGGAAGGCCGACCGGATGGACTTTTACTTGGATGGTAAGCTATACTTTACTTTTACTAATACCGGGGGAAATTATACAGAATGGCCTTTTGACCAATCGTTTTATCTCATTCTCAATATCGCCGTTGGTGGTAACTGGGGAGGAAAGGAAGGCGTGGATGCCGCAATTTGGCCACAACAAATGGCCGTAGATTACGTCCGTGTTTACGACAGTCGTCCCCAGTGAGCCCCGGGGGGAGAACGGGTTGAAAATCACCTTTAATTTTTGGGATTTCATAGTATTGTCTTTTACTTAAGGCATTCATTTTTGTTAGCCTTACTCACCTATTGCATGAATCCCGTGCTCAAAAGAAGAAAATTAACTGCCCTCATTGCCATCGGTTTGCTTTTGGCCTTGCTGTATGGGAAAAATCTATTGGAACGAGGGTCGTTTCGAAGCATCAGTGGAACCTTTACTGAGGTGTACGACGAAAGGCTGCTGGCGGAAAGCTATATTTTTCAGATCTCAGAAAAGCTATTTCGCATTCAAAAGTTGGTCGATCACTGCGACATCACCTATGATTATACCAAGGTAGTTGAAGAGATTTCTTCGGAAGAGCAGGCCATCTTAACCTTGGTGGGGGCCTTTGAGGCCACCCAACTTTCTGAGCCAGAAGCAGCATTATTGGGTGATTTCAAGCGTATTATCGAAAAAGACCTGAGAATCAAATCGGCTCAATTTTTATATTCCGACTCTTCAGGGATCAACACGGAACAGGTAGAAATCTACGATCAAAAAATTGCGCGCGCGCAGCAAGACCTAGTCAGCTTGAGTAAAATACAACTTGAGGAAGGGAAAAAGTTGGTAACCAAGGCGAAGGCGTTGATCAACCGCTCCCAGATTTGGGCCCAGTTTGAAGTGGCCTTATTGCTCATTCTAGTGTTGGTGATCTACCTATTTATTTTTAAGAAACCACTCTTCGAGGAGTAGGAAGTTTAAAAAGGATGATTATTCCCAATTAAACCGGTTGCTCAACTTTGCTTTTTTCCACTGCGTATTATCGTTTACAGACCACTGTCAACGGTCCACAGCTCACTTAATTGATTCTCAAACCTTATTTTTTTTGGGTTGCGGTAAAAAATAGAATAGTCATATTAAAAAGTTAATACTAAAAAAACTGCCCACCCTTGGAGGGGCAGGCAGTCATCAAGATATATGGAATTAGGCCCAGGCCTTATCTCCTTTTTTGTAGTCGATGCAGGGATCAAAACGTCCCGGTGTCTCCACAAAGCGTAGCGCTTGTGTGGAGCCAATCTCCGAGCTAAAATAGCCCAGCACGGTCAAGTCGCGTAGCATGTGGATGATTTCAGGTTTCTTGTCTTCTCCGCTAGCCACATATTTTTGGTGAAGGCCATTGAGGAAAGCAAGCCTTTCTTCGGCAGTAGCATCCATGAAGTCTTTATTTGATTCCGCTTTGAAATCTTTACGAATGGTATTCAAACCAGTAATAAAGGTGGTCTGTTGTTCTGCATCGTAGCATTCCTTCACCATCATCTGCATAAACTCTCCGATTTTGGTTGCTTTCGCTCCCGGAGTGTCAGTGGTAGGGATGATGGTTTCACCGATCTCATCCAAAAACGCTAAATCGGCCGCGCTAAGATTCAAATCCTTCAGCTGAGTGTCGGGTGCACATCCGGTTAGCAAGGCAGTTGAACCGATTACGGTTCCACCCATCAGGAGTACCACAGATTTTAGAGCATCTCTTCTATTCATTAAGGTCATGTTCGTGTCAGATTAGAGGTTTTGCTTTTTCAATTCTTCTACTGCAAAAGCTGCCGCTCTTGCCGTCAGGGCCATGTAGGTGAGGGAAGGGTTTTGTGCTGCCGCAGAAGTCATGCAGGCCCCGTCGGTGACAAATACGTTTTTGGCTTCCCAAACTTGGTTATTACCATTCAAGACCGAGGTCTTGGGGTCTTTACCCATGCGTGCGGTACCCATTTCGTGAATCCCTTGACCGAAGGTGTAGCCAGCATCGTAGGTGTTCACGTTTTTGAATCCCGCCACCTCGAGCATTTCTGCTGCGTCGTTCATCATGTCAACGCGCATTTTTTGCTCGTTTTCCTTGATTTCCGCGTTCATGACTAGGGCTTCCATGCCCCATTTGTCTTTGACAGTATCGCTTAGTTTCATCAAGTTGTCGTGATAGGGAAGGATTTCTCCAAAGGCTGTGATGCCCATGGACCAAGGTCCTGGTTCGCTGAGTGCCTCTTTCATAGGTCCTCCTAGTCCTAATTCAGCCACATCGCGGCCCCAGCCACTGCGGCTGGCTCCCCCTTGGTAGCCAAAGCCACGGATATAATCGCGCTTGTCTCCATTCACATTTCGGAATCTAGGGATATACAAGCCGGTTGGACGCTTGCCAAAATAGTACTTGTCATCAAATCCATCGTAGGTACCGTTGGCGCCCAGGCGGAAGTGGTGGTCCATCACGTTATGTCCCAATTCTCCAGAGCTAGATCCCAGTCCTCCAGGCCAAATGTCAGTGGCGCTGCGCATCAAGATGGCTGTTGAGTTGAAGGTAGAAGCGCAGAGGAAGATGATTTTAGCGGAAAACTCCATTGTCTGGTTTGTTTCCCCATCGATGATTTCAACACCGGTTGCCTTTTGGCTGTCCTTGTCGTAGATGAGTCGACGTACTATTGACCAAGGGCGTAGCGTAAGCTTGCCGGTAGCCATGGCGGCTGGTAACGTGGAGGCTTGGGTACTGAAGTAGCCGCCAAACGGACAGCCTAAGGAGCACTTGTTGCGGTATTGGCAGCCTGGGCGGCCGGGCAAAGGTTGGGTGATGTTGGCAGGTCTGCCAATGGTCCACGTTCTTGCTCCTTTGTAGTGATCTTTGATTTTTGCTGCGCCAGCTTCTTCCACACAGTTCATTGGCATCGGTGGCTGAAATTCTCCGTCGGGAAGGACAGCTAGCCCGTCTTTGGAACCCGATACGCCAATAAATTTTTCCACGTAGCTGTACCAGGGGGCGATGTCCTCGTAGCGGATCGGCCAATCCACGGCAATCCCATCCTTGGCGTTGGCTTCAAAGTCCATGGGAGACCAGCGGTAGGATTGGCGACCCCAAAGGAGCGATCTTCCGCCGACTTGGTATCCTCTAAACCAGGTGAAGGGCTTCTCTTCGACATAGGGAGAATCGCTCTCGTGTGCCCACCAATCCAAGTTGAGCTCATTGAGCACGTAGTCTCTTTTGAGGCTGGGGTGGTTGGTGAGTTGCTCTTGGGTGCGCCGACCTCTGTGGGGCACCTCCCAAGGCGGAAGGGTGGCTGTTTTGTAATCTTTAATGTGTTCGACCATTGGGCCTCTCTCTAGGAGCAGCACACGCAGTCCCTTTTCAGTCAGCTCTTTTGCGGCCCATCCGCCGCTAATTCCTGACCCAACTACGATTGCGTCATACGCTTCATTTGCCATATTAGGATGTTTTTTAATTAGAGTTAAACGTCACAAACCTGCACGGCATGACCCAGTGCAGCAATTTTATCTTGTCCTTTGGGGATAAATTCATGGGAAACATAGCCCTTAAATCCGGTGGCAACAATGGCTTCCATGATGGGTGGGTAGTTGATTTCTTGGTGTTCATCCAAATCGTTTCTTCCGGGATTTCCAGCGGTATGGTAATGGCCGAAGTACTGGTGGTTGTTACGAATGGTGCGAATGATATCGCCCTCGTCAATTTGCATGTGGTAAATATCGAAAAGTAGTTTGAAGTTCTCGCTTCCAAGGCGCTTGCAGAGCTCGATGCCCCAGGCAGATTTATCACATTGGTAATCCTTGTGGTCCACGCGGCTATTGAGGAGTTCCATGGTGATGGTGACGCCATTTTTTTCTGCAAGACCTAGGATTTTTTTGAGGCCGATTTCACAGTTTTTTAGGCCGGTCTCGTCGTCCATACCCCGTCTATTTCCGGAGAAGGCAATGAGGTTTTGGTAGCCTGCTTTTTTGACGAGCGGGATTATTTCGCTGTAGTTTTTTTCTAGCTGGGTGTGGAAGTTGGGCTCGTTGAACCCGTTGGTAAGGCCCAGTTCTGCTCCGTTGCACATGGAGCAGTGGATGTCGTATTTTTTGAGGAGGTCCCAATTGTCAGGACTGATCAAGTCGATTGCGCCCACACCTACTTTCTTGATTTGCGCACAGAGTTCCTCGAGGGTTAGTGGCTGCATGGACCAGGCACAGACGCCATGGTTGATATTGCCTTTGAGGGCATATGACTGTTGTTCTTTGAAGTCAAGGGAGGCCAGGGATCCCATGGCTGCTCCGCCCAGGATCATTTTTTTGAAGGAGGCGCGTCTACCGGAGTCGAAAGTCATGGGGGGATAGGGCTAGATTTTGGGTTTGATTTTCTCGTTTTTGAAAACGGAAATGAAAAATAGTAAAACGATTGCGGAAATCCCAATGGGGATACGCCAACTCCTAAATAAGATGCTCAAGTAGTAGTCACTAGATTTTTATGCGAATGAAAATTTAAAATTTTGGGCTTTTTGCTGTAGTTTACCCATCTATTTGAAAAGCCAAGTCAAGGGTTAAAAAGAATTGCTAGAGCCACTCATAAAGTTCTCAAGCAGCTAATCAAAACCCGATTCTTTTTTCAGCCAAATGACCGAAATTCCCAGTTGTCAACAGGCAATGTCTTTACTTTAAACCCAAGCAGTCCTAACCTTATGTCAACCACAAAAAAATTAAAACTTGGTCTCATCGGAGGTGGTCCCGGTTCCTTTATTGGAGCTATCCACTTAAATGGTGCCTTGATGGACGGAATGTTCGAATTGGTGTGTGGCGCCTTTAGTTCCGATCCAGCCAAGTCCGCTCAAAAGGGCGCAGAGCTCATGCTGGACCCTTCGCGGGTGTATGCTAGCTACGACGAGCTATTTGCCAAGGAATCCCAGCTTCCTGAAGGGGTGCGTATGGACGTGGTGTCTATCGTGACGCCTAATAATGTACATTTTGATCCCACGGCAAAGGCCTTGCAGCACGGCTTTCATGTGGCCCTTGACAAGCCTTTGACTCTCAACTATGCCGAGGCAAAGGCCCTTTATCAAGTCGTTTCCCAATCGGACAAGCGTTTTCTCCTGACCCATACCTACACCGGCTACCCGATGATCAAGCAGGCCAAGCAGATGGTTCAAGATGGTATGATTGGTAAGGTGCGTAAAGTATATGTGGAATACCCACAAGGCTGGCTATACAAGTTGCTCGAAACGGAAAACAACAAGCAGGCGGAATGGAGAACAGATCCTGCCCGTAACGGACTTGCGGGCTGTATGGGGGATATTGGCACGCATGCATTCAACATGGCCGAATACGTGACTGGAGAGAAGGTTTCCCAGCTCTGCGCCGACCTGTATATCAAGATTGAAGGTCGTCCCATTGACGACGACGGGGTGGTCTTGCTGCGCTTTGAAAATGGAGCGTCTGGCGTGTTGATGGCCTCGCAAACCGACACGGGTTGTGAAAATAACCTGAAATTGCGGGTCTATGGTGACAAAGGTGGTCTGGAGTGGGAGCAGGAGTTGCCCAATTCGTTGACTGTTCGGTACCCAAATGTTCCTGCGCAGATTTATAGAGCAGGTACGGGATACTTAGGTTCACTGGCACAGGAGAATACCCGTACGCCAGCCGGACATCCGGAAGCCTATGTGGAGGCCTTCGCCAACTTGTACCGCAATTTTGCACGCTGCATCTATGCAGATCGCGCGGGAGAGCCAACCAAGTGGGAATGGGAAGATTACCCTGGTATTGAAGACGGTATTCGTGGCATGGCTTTCATAGACCATGTCCTGCGTAGCACCCAGTCGGAGCAAAAATGGACTCCATTTGTCGTAGAGAAATAAGGTGATTATCCGCAACCCTATCAATGGCTCAATAGATGTGTGAATCACTGCGGATAATCGTCCACAGACGACTGTTCACGGTTAACAGCCCACTTATTTTAACTTCAAACCTATTTTCTTTGGTTAATGGTCATAAAGCAGGATATTCAAAAAAATAAATTCAACTTCTAATCATTTATTAAGTCGTATGAAAACAATCAAAGGCCCAGGCATTTTCTTAGCCCAGTTTGCTAGTGACGATGCCCCTTTCAATACGTTAAAAAATATCTGCCACTATATGGCGGACTTGGGATACAAAGCCGTACAGATCCCTTCCTGGGATGCGCGGATAATCGACTTGCAAAAGGCAGCGGAGAGTAAGACCTACGCAGATGAGATCACCGGCATCGTCGCGGAGGCGGGCATGGAAATTTCCGAGCTTTCTACGCACCTTCAAGGGCAGCTGGTGGCCGTACATCCGGCCTACAACGAGCTTTTTGATGGATTTGCGCCAGCTAATCTCAAGGGTGATCTGAAAGGGAAGTCTGCTTGGGCTACCCAGCAACTGAAGTATGCTGCCCAGGCATCTGCCAATTTGGGGCTCAACGCCCACGCTACCTTCTCGGGGGCCTTGATGTGGCATACCATGTATCCATGGCCACAACGGCCTGCAGGGTTAGTGGACACTGGCTTTACCGAGTTGGCCAAGCGCTGGTTGCCCATCTTGAATGCCTTTGATGAGGCTGGTGTGGATGTATGTTACGAGCTTCACCCAGGGGAAGATTTGCATGACGGAATTACCTTTGAACTATTCTTGGAGAAAGTAGGAGGCCACAGCCGGGCCAATATTTTGTATGATCCAAGCCATTTTGTGTTGCAGTGCTTGGATTACCTCCAGTTCATTGATTTTTATCACGACCGGATCAAGATGTTTCACGTCAAAGATGCCGAGTTTAACCCTACCGGAAAGCAGGGTGTCTACGGAGGTTATCAGGGATGGGTCGAGCGTGCGGGACGATTTAGATCTTTGGGTGATGGACAAGTTGATTTTGCGGGTATTTTTAGTAAACTTTCGCAGTACAATTATATTGGCTGGGCTGTGCTAGAATGGGAGTGTGCGATCAAGCATCCGGAGCAGGGAGCTGCGGAAGGAGCACCCTTCATTGACGCCCATATCATTCGGGTTACCGAAAAAGCCTTTGATGACTTTGTAGGAACTGGGGCAGACGAGGCATTTAATAGACGAGTTTTAGGAATTTAAGAATTAACCAACCAAATAAATGAAAGCATCATTACGTGTAAATTTTGCATTACTCGCTTTGGCGGGATTCACCTTTGCCTGTGGTGGAGGGGAAAAGGGAGCTGAGACGAGTACTGAGGCTACAGCTGCAGCACCAGTAGCTACGGTGGTTTCTCTAGAGGACAAGTACAAGGACAATCCTGTTTACATCAAGGGATTGGAAAAAGTGAAAGGTTCGGACTGTACCGGATGCCATCAGGTCGAGCGCAAGATGTTCGGGCCTTCTTATGCAGATGTGGCGGCCAAGTATGAAAATACGGAAGCCAATGTGGCCATGTTGGCCACCAAGGTAATCAAAGGAGGAGTAGGGGTTTGGGGTGAAAGCCCGATGTCTGCCCACGTAGGTCTAAGTGAGGAAGATGCCAAAGACATGGTGCGTTATATTTTACTGTTAAAAAAATAAGAGATGAACAAAAAATTAGTAGCCCTTTGGGCAAGTGCAGGTCTGTTGATGGCCTTCACTACTTCCTCTACAGTAGAGCAGCCCAAGAAGGTTGCTTCAACAGAAGTTGTTGCGAAGTGGACTCCACTATTTGATGGAAAGACCTTTGCCGGCTGGTCCAAGTATGGAGGAGGCGAAGTAGGCAAGGCCTGGAAAATAGAAAATGGAGCGATGTACCTTGATGCTGCCAACAAGGCAACCTGGCAAAAAGGTGACGCAGGAGATATTGTGACCAATGAGGAGTATGAGAATTTTCATTTCAAGTACGAGTGGAAGATTGCTCCCAATGGAAATAGCGGGGTAATCTTTTTGGTACATGAGTCAGAAGAATATCCTTATCCATGGCAGACAGGTCCAGAGATGCAAGTTTTGGATAACGTCGGCCACAAGGACGCCAAAATCATCAGCCATCGTGCGGGGGATTTATACGACTTGATCGTGAGCAGCCAGGAAACGGTAAAGCCTGCAGGCGAGTGGAATCAAGCTGAAATCCGTATCAATAAGGGCAAGCTAGACCTGTTCTTGAACGGAGTAAACATCGTTTCTACGCAGCTCTTTACACCAGAGTGGAAGGCCCTAATTGCCAAGAGCAAGTTTAAAAATATGCCTGGCTTTGGCACCTTTTCGAAAGGAAAGATCGCTTTACAGGACCACGGGGATGTGGTTCATTATCGCAACTTGATGATTAAGAAGCTGTAAGGAATGTACTAAGTACCAAGTACTAAGTACAATGTACGAAGTACCAGGTATCGGAGGCATCTAGTAATCCACCTAGGCACATAGGGTTTTTTCTATGGGCTTATGTGGTTTTTTTTGAAGCAAGAAACGAGAACCCTGCTTGCAGTAGGTTGGCAGAATTCAAGTCCTATTTCGAATTCCTACTTTGTACTTTGTACCTGGTACATTGTACAATTCATCCTCACAGCCTGGTAACGTCTTCTTTTTTAATGTAGGCGACTTGGCCTTTCCACTCGATTTCGTACCAGATGTCTTTGGAGGACTTAATTACTACGCGGTGACCGGGCTCAACCAAGTCAACGCGTTCTCCTCCAGCGGTGGGCTTGGTGCGGATCAGGGAGGGGCTAGAGGTGACTAGGCCCGTGCTGGGGCCTTTGAGAAAGTTATTGCTCAAAAAGATAACCCCCATTAAGAGGATGGAAGGCCAATAAAATCGGGTTTCTGAGAGCTTTCTACCCTTGGAACCCAAAAAAATCAAGGACATGATTAGGAACAGAGTCAACGCCCCCACAAGAAGTTCTTTGTATTCGACAAGGAAGAGGACAAAGCGCATGCCGTCACTCACTTCGTAACCTACCAGTTCGGCCTGACCAGTCAGCGTTTTGATTTTGGAGAGTGCCTGAGGATTTGGGCTCAAATCATAGTACTTGCTGAGGTAAATGGTGGCACGTTCGCTGTCTCCAATTCCTTCGGCGATGAAGGCCATTTTGAGTAGCATGGAGGTAGAATAGACTCCCGATTCAAAATTTACCTCGTAAATCTCCATGGCTTCCTTGTAACTTCTCTGGGCAAACAAAGAATCTGCGATCATAAGCCGGGGCACATCGGCTTGACAGTTAATGCTTTGCAGTAGAAACGCAAAAAATATGGAAAGTTTTACGAGAAAGATTGTTTTGGTTCTTGGCATTTAGAATTCAGAATCATAAATTTGCAGTCCAATTACGGCATAGCTCGTTCAAAAAGCAAGTTCGTTTTGGCAAATTTAACAAGTACGATTCTGTAGCTCAGCTGGTAGAGCAATACACTTTTAATGTATGGGTCCTGGGTTCGAATCCCAGCGGGATCACAAGATTAACTCAGAAGGAGTTAGCAACAAAAGTTTCGGGGCCGGTATCGCGTCCCCGAAATCCTTCGGGGCAGGCTCCGCAAGGGTGCGGGAAGGTCTGCGGTTCGAATCCCTTAAATAGCAAATGGCTGTTTAAAAAGATTTAAGTAAAAAAGTTTCGGGGTGTAGCGTAGCCCGGTATCGCGCCACATTTGGGATGTGGAGGTCGTAGGTTCGAATCCTGCCACCCCGACTTTATTTGACTAGAAGTAGTCACCAGGTCCTGTAGCTCAACTGGACAGAGCAACTGCCTTCTAAGCAGTAGGTTTCAGGTTCGAGTCCTGACCGGATCACGATAAAAAGCGGAATGACCTTCCGCTTTTTATTTTTGTGCCTATTGGGAGGTTATTTAGCCCAGTGAAGGAATCCAAAAACGAACAAATGATTCTGTAGCTCAGCTGGTAGAGCAATACACTTTTAATGTATGGGTCCTGGGTTCGAATCCCAGCGGGATCACAAAAGCAGACTAGAAATGGTCTGTTTTTTTTATTTTTAGCCAATCCAATTTTTAAGCTATGGCATGGGTTTATTTTTTGTATTCGAAAAAAATCGACAAGTATTACGTTGGAGCCTGTACCGATCTAGATCGCAGGCTTTACGAACATAATTTGGGTCATTCTAAATTTACATCCACAGGAACACCTTGGGAGCTGGTATACAAGGAGGAATGGGAGGATTTGGTTTTAGCTAAACAGCGAGAATTGAAAATCAAAAAAATGAAATCTGGAATCTATATCGAAGAACTTATCCGGAAAAGGATTCTGTAGCTCAGCTGGTAGAGCATCCCGATTTTTATCGGGAGGGTCCTGAGTTCGAATCCCAGCGGGATCACCAAAAAGCGGAATATTTTTCCGCTTTTTTTATGCTTTTTCCTGTAGGGTATTTCGATTTGTATCGGGACAGAATCAACGAAAAGTGGGATTTTACTTTATTAAAAATTAAGCGGATCTAGGTGCTTGAAATGACCGTTCAGTTTGATTTTTTCCTTGGCCTGTTGGATGGCTTTCATGGCCGGGATCATCCGCTTGAAATGTTGAATTAAGTAGATGGCACGCTCCTCCTCTGACACGAGTTGTACGAGCGCTAGCTCTTCCTCCAAGCTAAGGCCCACCTTGTGTGCATAGGAAAATGAAGTGACGGTCTCTGGGTCAACCTCATGCGGGTAGTCTAACAGGAAAAGCACCTCTTTGAGGTAAAATACAAACTCGTATTGCAAGGCTGAACCAATCCGAGGGTTAGTAGGTAGGTAAGCAATTTCTCCCCCGGCATAGAGTTTACCTGGCATAGGATTGTCAAAGGAGATGATTTTAAATGCCTGTATCCCGCGGGTTTTTATATCTAGCCTGCCATCCTCATAGCGGGTAGTGAGGTCCTCGAGACGCACCGCAGTACCGTAGCCTGAAAGTTCGCCGGTGTACGTACAGATGCCAAAGATCAAATCATCAGCTTCTACGTCCGCTATTAGTTGTCGGTAGCGTGGCTCAAAAATGTGTAGGTTGAGGGCCTCTCCAGGAAAAGCCACGAGTTGCAAAGGGAAAAAAGGAAGGTACATGCAGAGGTAATTTTATGCATAACTCCGTTGCTCTACACTTAGTTGGTTTGTGGGTTCTTTTTTTGAAAAAAATAGGGATGCGGTGGAAATACAGTAGAAATACGGTAGAAATAGACTTCGCTTCGCTTCGTGAAATAACTAAGGGAAATACAGTAGAAATAGACTTCGCTTCGCTTCGTGAAATACCATCGAAATACGAATTGAGTCCTTTATTTCCCCGAGCTTGCTCGGGTTATTTCTATTGTATTTCTATTGTATTTCCACTTTATTTCCACCCTATTTCTACCAATAAAAAAGCCCCGGATCAATCCGGGGCCTTTGCTTTATTTCTTCGCGATGTAGGTCAACAAGTCAATGACCTTGTTGGAATAGCCCCATTCGTTGTCATACCAAGACACCACCTTCACAAAGGTGGTGGATAGTTGAATGCCTGCCTCAGCATCGAAGATGGAGGTGCGAGGATCTCCGATAAAGTCGTTGGACACTACCGCATCTTCCGTGTAGCCCAATACGCCTTTCATGGTGGTTTCAGAAGCTTCCTTCATCTTTGCGCAGATCTCTGCGTAGGTAGCAGGATTCTTCAAACGCACGGTCAAGTCTACTACAGACACGTCTGGAGTAGGCACGCGGAAAGCCATACCGGTCAACTTGCCATTTAATTCTGGAATTACCTTTCCTACTGCCTTTGCAGCTCCTGTAGAAGATGGGATGATGTTTTGTCCAGCACCACGACCACCTCTCCAGTCTTTGGCAGATGGACCATCAACGGTTTTCTGCGTAGCAGTAGTAGCATGCACGGTCGTCATCAAGCCCTCTTCAATACCCCAGTTGTCATTCAATACCTTTGCAATGGGAGCAAGGCAGTTGGTGGTGCATGAGGCATTGGATACAAACGTCATGTCAGCAGTATAAGTGTGCTCGTTGACACCCATCACAAACATTGGCGTGTCGTCCTTGGAAGGGGCTGACATGATCACTTTTTTAGCGCCTGCATCGATGTGGCCTTGTGCTGATTCTTTGGTCAAGAAAATACCAGTAGATTCAATTACGTAATCTGCGCCTACTTCTCCCCACTTCAGGCTGGCTGGATTCTTCTCGGCGGTCACCCGAATGGTAGTTCCATTGACAATCAAGTTGCCATCTTTTACCTCAACCGTGCCTTTGAATATTCCGTGCGTGGAGTCGTACTTCAACATATAGGCCATGTAGTCCACATCAATAAGGTCATTGATCGCCACTACTTGTACGTCGGCACGCTCCTGGGCCACACGAAAGGCGAGGCGTCCAATTCTTCCGAATCCGTTGATTCCAATCTTAATTTTGCTCATTGTTTTTTATTTTTTGCGTAAAAGTTAGCTGCTAAAAAAGGTAGGAGAAGCGTTCAAAAGGATGAAAATTACCCCGAATCCGTTTCAATTTATTACAAAATCCGTGGCTGCCCAAACTTATTCCCCATCCCTATTGGAGAAAGGGTACGCTGGCGGCATTCAATCGATTTCGAACCCAAAAAATTTTACTTGATTCGAAGTCGAAAAGCACGAGAGTCACTGGCAGTCAGGCATTCCACTTGATTTATTCCAAGGCAAGTTGTGGAGGGGAAACAAAAAAGCCGGGCTCATTTCCCGGCTTTTTGGCTTAAACCAAGTTGGCAAGTAGGTTGGTAAAGGTGCCGCTCGGTTGCATGGCTTTTGCGCATTTCGCAACATCCGGGCGATAGTAGCCACCGAGATCAATTGCGATACCTTGGGAGCTGTTGTATTCCTCCACGATTTGGGTTTCCTGGGCTGATAGGGCAGTGGCCAACGCGCTAAACTTTGCTGCCAGTGCGGCATCTTTCGTTTGCTTGGCAAGCGCCTCTGCCCAGTAGAGAGCCAGGTAAAAATGTCCGCCCCGGTTGTCCAGCTTTCCGACCACACGTGCAGGGGACTTGTCTTCTTCCAGCCATCGGCCAGTTGCTTGATCGAGTGTCTCTCCTAAAAGTGTCGCGGTAGGATTGGCGAAAGTTTGCCCCAGGTGCTCCAAGGAGACGGCTATTGCCAAAAACTCTCCCAAGGAGTCCCAGCGGAGGTGACCTTCTTCGGTAAACTGCTCAACGTGCTTGGGGGCAGATCCTCCAGCGCCAGTTTCAAACAAGCCTCCTCCATTCATCAGTGGAACGATGGATAGCATTTTGGCTGAGGTGCCTACCTCTAAAATCGGAAAGAGGTCGGTCAAGTAGTCACGAAGAACATTGCCCGTAACGGATATAGTGTCCTTGCCTGCTACGATGCGCTCGCAGGAAAATAGGGTAGCCTCGGTGGGGGCGAGGATATGAATTTCAAGTCCTGAGGTATCGTGCTGAGGGAGGTATTTATTAACCTTTTGGATAAGCTGCGCATCGTGTGCACGTCCTTTGTCTAGCCAAAAGACTGCAGGCGTCTGTGATAATCGAGCACGCGTTACTGCAAGTTTTACCCAGTCCTGAATCGCAGCATCTTTGGTCTGACACATTCTCCAGATATCACCTTTCTCTACCTTGTGTGAGAAAAGGATGGATCCTTCAACATTAGTGACCTCCACCGTACCTGAAAAAGGAATTTCGAAGGTTTTGTCGTGGGAGCCATATTCTTCCGCTTTTTGTGCCATCAAGCCCACATTGGGCACTGAGCCCATGGTGGCCGGGTTGAAGGCGCCATTTTTCTTGCAAAAGTCAATGGTCGCTTGGTACACCCCAGCATAGCAACGATCAGGAATGATCGCTTTAGTGTCTTGTAGCTTGCCTACCTTATTCCACATTTGGCCAGAAGTTCGGATCATAGCCGGCATGGAGGCATCGATGATTACGTCACTTGGGACGTGCAGGTTGGTGATGCCTTTATCAGAATTGACCATGGCTACTTCCGGACCTGCGGCATAACAGGCATCGATGTCGGCAAGGATTTCCGCCCTTTTATCAGCAGGTAATTTTTCCAGGTGGGTAAGTAGGTCACCAAAACCGTTGTTGACGTCCACCCCAAGTGTGGCAAGTGTTGCTGTATGCTTGGTGAAAACGGGCTCAAAAAATACCTGTACCGCATGCCCAAAGAGAATGGGGTCGGAGACTTTCATCATCGTTGCCTTGAGGTGTAGGGAAAATAAAACCCCTTGTGCTTTGGCTTCTGCTAGCGCCTTTTTCAAGAAGGCCCTGTACTGACTTACACTTAGAAAAGAGGCATCGATGACCTCTCCTTCAAGCACCTTCAGTCCTGACTTGAGTAGCTCCTTCCTGCCATCAGCCGCTTGCAGGGTGATGGTCAGGTTGTCTGCTTTTTGGAGGGTAAGGGATTGCTCACTTCCATAAAAATCTCCGGCTGACATGCTGTCTACGTGTGTGCCGGAATCTGCCGACCACTTGCCCATGGAATGAGGATGCTTTCGGGCATAGTTTTTCACGGCCAAGGGTGCTCGTCGGTCTGAGTTGCCCTCACGTAGGACGGGGTTTACGGCCGAACCCTTGATCTTGTCGTAAGTGGCCTTGATGGATTTTTCTTCCTCGCTACCTGCCTCCTCCGGATAGTCGGGAAGGGCATAGCCTTTTGCTTGGAGCTCCTTGATGGCTGCTTTTAGCTGCGGTACGGAAGCGGAAATATTGGGAAGCTTGACAATGTTTGCCTCCGGGGTGGTGGCGATGTGGCCTAACTCTGCAAGGTCGTCGTTGATGCGCTGCTCGGGACGCAGGTAGGATGAAAAATTGGCAATGATGCGTCCCGAAAGGGAAATGTCACGCGTTTCTACTTGAATACCTGCAGTCTTGGTAAATGCCTGTACGATGGGCAAAAGGGAGTAGGTGGCTAGCGCGGGTGCCTCATCGGTGAGGGTGTATAAAATTTTTGGAGTGTTGGACATAGGATGGCGTGCTAAAAATAAATGCTAGGGTTAACTGGAAGCTTTTTCGGTATTTTCCGAGAGAAGCGTAAATGGTCTGCTAATTTATAAAAAAAGGGAGAAGCTGCTACCCCCGCCTGTGGAAATCCAAGCGGTACTTGAGGTTATTCCTTTGTGAAGGTAAAAGAGTCCGCATCCATCCAAGCGGGAAATTTTTGGCGGTACTCGGCTAAGTGGTTGGCCGAAAGGTGGAGGATTTGGATTTGGTCGGTTTCGCCGAGGTCGAGCAATTTTTCTCCTTTGAAGTCATAGACGGCAGAATGTCCGTTGTAAGCAATCTGATTGCCATCCACGCCCACCCGGTTTACCCCGAGGCAGTAGGAGAGGTTTTCGATGGCTCTGGCGGGAAGCAGGGCGTCCCAAGCAGCGATGCGTACAGCCGGCCAGGAGGCAACATAAAAGAGGAGGTCATAGGCGGCTTCTCCTTCCATCCAGCGGTTTCTTGACCAAATAGGAAAGCGTAGGTCATAGCAGATTTGTGGGCAAACGGTCCAGCCCTTCACCGAGAAAATGGGTAGCTCGGTGCCCATGGCAAAGGAATGTTGCTCTTCCGCCATGCGAAAAAGATGGCGCTTATCGTAGTGCTGTGTAGCTCCATCGGGATGTACCCAAAGGAGTCGGTTGTAGTGCTGTCCCCCCTCGGACAGGATGGCGCTACCCGTGATTACGGCGCCTGTCTGTGCGGCAAGCTGCTTCATCCACTTATGCACCTGCAGGTTCATTGGCTCGGAAAGTGCTGCTGACTCCATGGAAAAACCAGTGGGAAACATTTCCGGTAGGACAATCAGATCACAGGTAGTTGACAAGGACCAGATTTTCTCCTCCAGCTGCGCTAGGTTGGCGGTTTTGTCCTGCCAATGCAGGTCGGTTTGCACCAAAGCGACGCGGAGTTCTGGACTTTTCTCCATCATTTTAGGGGATAGATCATGCGGTAATCGGTGGATACCTTCCCCTTGCTGATGTCGATGAGCTTAGACTGTATAAGGCGCTTTTTAAGTCCTTTGAGGTAATCGACAAAGAGGATTCCCTCCAGGTGATCGTACTCGTGTTGGATGACACGGGCGGTCATGCCGCTAAATTCCTCTTCTTTCAGGTTCCAATTTTCGTCGTAGTATTCCAGGGTAAGTTTTTCTGGGCGGATGATTTCTGCCCGCACATCAGGGATGCTGAGGCAGCCTTCTTCAAAGGAAAAGCTGTCGCCATACTCATCTAACAGGATGGGGTTGATGAAAACACGTCGGATACCTTTTTCTTCGTCTTCCTCGTCTAGCATGAGGCTGCTGTCGATGACAAAGAGGCGAACACCCTGGTTGATCTGCGGGGCGGCTAGTCCGACACCCTTGGTAAAGTCCATGGTGGCGTACATGTCTTGAATAAGTTGGGTCAAGTCACTTCCTTCGGCCAGGTCAACGGCTTCCTTTTTTAAAATTGGGTTGCCATAGGCGATGATGGGGTAAATCATTGTTGTTCTAAATAGGATTGGAGGATGATGGCGGCAGAGACTTTGTCTAGGTTGCCCGCCTTTTCTTTGCGGTCCTTTTTCTTGCTTCCCATGGCGATGAGGGTTTGCATGGCCATTTTTGAGGTATAGCGTTCGTCGATGAGGACTACTTTTTGTGCCGGAAAGGCAAGTTCGAGTTTTTCTTTCAAGGCGAGCACCAGCGGAGTCATTTCGTTGGCTTGTCCATTGAGGCGGGTAGGGTGTCCGAGAACCAAGACTTCTACTTCCTCTTTTGCGCAGTAGGTTTGGAGGTAGGACATCAACTTGGAGGTCTCAATTGTTTCTAGGGGGTTGCAGGTGATCTTGAGGGGATCAGTTACGGCCAGGCCGGTACGTTTGGTGCCCAGGTCAATCGCGAGAACTCTGGACATCAGTTGGTTTGGATTTGTTTGCGGATCTTCCGCAACGCCTCTTTCTCTAGTTCGATAGCCTTCGGAAAAAGCAGTTCGTCTTCAATTTTGGCGTGTAGGCTTAGCTCCTTCTCGAAGGTTTGGAGTTCGTGGTAAAGCACCTTCATGGTCAGTGGGGCGTCTTCGGCAAGCTTGTAGTTTTGGGTGAGCTTGCGGATGCCTTCCATCTCGTCGTCGTGAATTTCATGGTGCTCGGCAAGGTAGTTTATGGAGTCCTGTTCGAGGATGGTAATTGCGTCTTGTGTGCGGTAAGCACCAGCTTCGATGTCTTGTAAGATGTCGATGCGATTAAACAAGCGGCTTTCCTCTTCGTGGATATGGTGAATAAAATCTTCCACAAAAAGTGGGAAAAGGATGCGCAAGTCGGCCATCAAAGGCTCGTAACTCGGCTCAGGCGTAATGCCAGCAATCAAATTGGATAAAAAGGGCAGTTCCTGACGGACAAAATAGTAGTGCTTTTTTTTGAGGTAAGCCACCAAGAGCTCGATGGGGTTGAGGTATAGCTCCTCTAGTGAAGGGTCCTGCTGTGAGGCCCAACTTTCCAACTGAGCGATCAGCTGCCTCGGGTTGACTTTGTGTTTTTGACATACTTTCTCCAAGGAATCAGTTGGGTACTGATAGAAGCTGATGCCAAAGTAATGCAGTACGGCGGCGAAAACGTAGTTTTCCGAAACCAACGCTCCAACCAATGCTTTTTCGTAGGCCTTGTGTGACTGCATGGACAAAAATAATTTTTTTTGAACTAAGAAAGGGAAATAAATACATGATTATCCGCAATCTTTCTAGTGGTTCAAATGAGTGTTTATCACTGCGGATAATCGTCGACGGACAACAGTCCACGGTTCACAGCCCTCTTTAATGAACTTCAACTAGTATTTCCTTTCGTTACTTGGAATAAAGCAGATAATCATAAATAAATGTCATCTTTATGTACCTGTCTAGGAGTTAAGGACGTTAATTTTACCTAAAATTGCGCCATATAATCGACATTTTTTGCCCCAGTTAGTTTAATTAGAAAAGTAAACCCCTTTTGTCGTGAGTTCAACTAAAAATACCTCCTCACAAATTCGACTTCCTATCCTGTTAGCCCTCTCCATCGGTGCGGGAATCTGGATCGGCGCCACCTTTGCAGAGCCCAAAGGCAGCCAAAATGATTTGCGCGCAGCGCTCTATAAGTTGCAAGAAATCATGACCTATATTAACCGTGACTACGTGGACAGCGTGGATACGAACGAGCTGGTGGAGTTTGGCATCAACAAAATGCTGGAGAAGCTTGACCCGCATTCCAGTTATATCCCGGCAAGAGATGCTTCTTTAGCACAGTCACAGTTGGAAGGTGAGTTTGACGGCATTGGGGTCGAATTTGGTATCATTCGCGACACAATCTATGTGGTGGCGCCACTCACTGGTGGCCCTTCTGAGGCGCTGGGGATCCAATCTGGTGACCAGATCATCACCGTGGACGGCAAAAACATGGCCGGCGTGGGTATCACCAACCGAGACGTATTTGAAAAACTACGCGGCCCTAGTGGATCGAAGGTAGTCGTAAACATCAAACGAAAAAACATACCGAACCTGATCCCCTACGAGATCACACGGGCAAAAATCCCGCAATACAGCATCAATGCTTCTTATATGGTCGACAAGGAAATCGGCTATATCAAGGTGACCCGCTTTGCGGCGACGACCTACGATGAATTTAAAAAATCCATAACTGACCTGCAGGCGCTAGGCATGAAAAAGCTCATCGTTGACTTACAGGGCAATCCTGGTGGGTACATGGGTGCAGCGATCTACATGGCCGACGAGTTGCTGGGCGGCCGAGACCTGATTGTTTCCCAAGAAGGAAAGGTGAGTCAGTACAGCCAGAAGGCCTATGCATCCAAGCCGGGTCTGTTTGAAGAAGGATCGGTCATTGTGCTTATCAACGAGGGCTCTGCCTCTGCTTCGGAGATTTTGGCGGGAGCCGTACAAGACAATGACCGCGGCTTGATCGTGGGTAGAAGGTCCTTCGGAAAAGGCCTAGTGCAGATGCCGATTGACCTTGCTGATGGTGCCGAGTTGCGATTGACCATCGCGCGCTACTTTACCCCCTCGGGCCGTTCCATTCAGAAGCCATACGATGATGGGTACGAAGCCTACGAGCGAGACCAATTAAACCGCTTTGAGGGTGGCGAATTTTTCTCCGCCGACAGCATCAAGTTTAACGATAGTCTCAAGTACCAGACCAAAAAAGGGCGTACCGTCTACGGCGGTGGCGGCATCATGCCAGATTACTTTGTACCCCTTGATACCACGATGAACAGTGCCTATGTCAATAAGCTCTTCTCTTCGGACACTTCTCGTGAGTATTTGTTGGATTATGTGAGCAAAAACAAGAGTAAATTTTCTAAAATCTCCGTTGAGGACTACTATAAGAATTTTAAGGTGAGCGATGCGATGCTGACCGATCTGGTAGCCTTTGGCAAAAAGAACAAGGTAGAGTTTGATGCCAAGGACTTTGCCAAGTCCAAGGAGTACCTCCGAATCCTAATCAAGGCACATCTGGGACGTCAGCTCTACGACGATAGCGCTTTCTACAAGGTGATCAACGACATCAATGAGGTGTACCAGCAGGCCATCAACCTATTTGGAGAAGCGGATAAGATTGCGTTGGCAAAGAACCTTTGAGGTCTTCAAGACCTCGAAGGTTTTGGTCCAAATGATACAGGAATTCCGCGCAGATCTTCACGGAAAAAAACCGCTGATTTAATTAATCGGCGGTTTTTTCTATTTATGATCCGCATAAAAAAAAGGCTCACGCAGATAAACACCGAAAAAATACGCAGATCAAACGAGTGAGATCAGCGTACTTTTTCTATTAAGATCAGCGTGAAAGAATAGTTTGTAGCAGATTTTTACTTCACCACAATCAGTTCTGAGCTCGGCACTCTAAATCGCTCCCCATAAATTCCTTCGGGCATCCCTTTGCCGCAGGCGATGATCATAGCGATCTCTGATCCGGCTGGAAGATTCAACAGTTTTTTGACCCGTTTGGAGTCAAAGCCCTCCATGGGGCAGGTATCGTAGCCGGCGGCTTTCATGCCCAACATGAAGGTCATGCAGGCCAAGGAGGCACTTTTGTGCACAGAGATGCGAACGGCCGATTCACTTACCTCCCGCACCATGGGTTTGCGTAGTCCTACAGTCAGGGAGATCAGCCCTTTGATAAGAGACCAGCCTAGGAATTTTCGGTACAGGGTAGGGACAAGCTTGCCATAGTACTTTAGCGCTAATTTCACTTTTTTGTCGCCCTCACCCGAAGCCGATGCAGAGATAAAGTTATAATTGGCTTTTGCATGCGCTTTCCAGCGGTCTCGGCGTGTGAGAACTACCACCAGTTCCCGAGCTGTGATGGCCGCTTTCTGTCCCATGCAAAGTTGGGCTAGGCGCTCCTTGTGCCTAGAATACTCAGGGACACGGACAAACTGGTAGAGCTGCAGGTTGGAGCTATTGGGGGAAAGGATGGCTGCCTCCAAGCATTTTTGGACGATGGTACCATCAAAATTGTCGGTTTGATCAAATATGCGAACAGATCTCCGCTGCTGCACGGCCTCGAAAAAATTCATTTCCTGTGTCATTGCCTTTTTTACCTTCTTTTGATTGGTAAAGATGGCCATAATTTTGAAGTTTACGTTTCTGCCGATTAACCTTCTGTGGCTTATGTTTTTTACACTTAATCGCAGATAACGATCACCAAGAGAAATTGCAGATAATCACATGATTTTTTTTAACTGAAAGTCATAAAATAAATTTTTGGTTTACTTTTGGGCATGTGGCCGGCCTTGTCAATTCTATCTTTTTTTGTTGGGGGAGTATTGCTTTTGCTCGTATCTGTGTCCCTGTTTGACACGAAGAGAAAACTAAAATCGAGTATCTTTTTTTTAGCCATTTTGACAATATCTGGTGTCCAACGTGTCGTCTTTGGCTTGTCTAGTTTACAGATTTTGGGCTCATTTAAAAATCCCTTTGAACAGTCGCTCCTATTTGCCTTTTTTATTCCCCCGATTTATTATCTTTTTTTTGAAGGCTTACTTCATCAAAAAATCTCCAATAAACATCTTCCGCTACATTTTGGGCTTCCTCTGCTATTGGTTGCCCTGAGTATAGGATTGGATTGGGGCAAATCAATCAACCAATCTGTGTTTTTAGTTTACTCCTCAGGGTACAGTATTCGGTTAATTTTCTTAGTGTGGACGTATTTAGCGAAGCGAAAAAGTCAGCGGGAGCAGGGCTATTACAAGTCCATCCGGGTTTGGGCCTACCTGATGATGGCTGCCTTTTTATTAATCTATGCGTTCGCAAACTTTATTTTCGGAAAAGGGCTGGAGGATACACAAGATAAAGTGTTGGGGGAATTCTATGGCCTAACCTCCTTCCTTTGGTTGTTTATTTGTTTTTATCTTTTGAGAAATCCACGCATTCTGTACGGGGAGCTTCGTTTGTTGGAACACATCAATGCGGTGGTTCCAGAAGAGATTGCCATCTGGAAATCCAAGAAAAAAGGGCAAACTGACCCCCAAGACGTGAACGTGGAGAAGCAGATTGCTCCTCGGGTGGAGACCCTTCTTTTTGCCTTAAAAAAAATGGAGCAAGCCTGGACTGAGGAGCTCCTGGAAGTTCCTACGCTAAAGTCCCTCTCCTTCCAGTTGGACTGCCCACAAAGTCACGTGAAGTACCTTTTTAAGTACTATGGAAATTACACCTATGGGGAATATGTCAATGTGCTGCGCATCAATTATGCCATTTCGTTGATCCGCAGGGGGTACCTGTTGACGCAGACCATTGATTCCTTGTCCAAGAAGACCTTGTTTGTGAGTGGAAATACCTTCTATCTCAATTTCAAAAAGCTGACTGGAGAATCCCCTTCCGAATTTCATGCGCACCTGCAATTGGAAAAGCGGAGTACTGGAGGTGCTTGAGTTGGTGTCAAAAAGAATCATATCCTAAAACCCAGTTGAGAAGGGAGGGAGGCTACAGGAGCGATTGTATCTTTTATTGGGTAAACCCTTGCTTGGTGAAAAGCTAAATTGGATAAATCGGAAAGGTTCATGAGGATTTTTTTTTAACCAAAGGTTATAAAGTGAATTTTTGGTTTGCTTTTGGGCATGACATTCCAGTCAATTATATCTTTTTTTGATTAGATAGTATTCTTCTTTTTTTAAAAGCGAGGGTGTTTTGACTGCTAGGAAATCAACAAAATGTTGGAATTTTTTTATCCTAATCTTCAGTAATCCCTGCGTATATATTATCTTTTTGTAATGTCTTCCCCTGTCCTTTTCGTTTAAGAAATTATTAGCCTACATTTATAAAGTTATTTCTATAAGTACCAAAAATTTCATTTAGGGAAGAGTTTCTGTTGAAAGGGGTGCATATATAATTTTCAATCTACCTGGTTCGTTTCTGTATCTTCACACTCCGTTTCCGTGTCTTCAATTCAAAAAACTCTGTTTAGTTGTGGTATAATTTTTCTAGGATTTTTGGGCAATTTACAAGCCCAAACCTATTTTTCCACGGTTGAGATGAGGTACAATTTGCCCAAGGATTGGCAGCTTCGCCTGCGGCCTGCTGTATTTACCTTCCCCAACGATGGATTTAGAACCGAATTTATGGTGGGCAAAATTTTTAATCCTTACTGGAAAGTTTTTTCCTATAATACGTTTGATTTTTACCGGAAAAAGCACCAGACTGGCCTTCGTGTAGATTATACAAGGACCTTTTTGAATAAAAAATTGTTGATAGCAGGGCAAGTTCGAGCCTTTGTAGGCTTGTCTAAAGACACCCCATTTGAAGGCCTTTTTCTGGGGGATTTAACTTACCGGGTTGTACCTAAGGTTGCTTTGGGTGTGCGTAATGTTACTGCGGAATCTCCTGAAGGGGAACAATTTTTTAAGGTTAAGCGCTCTTTTCTTGGTCCAGCAGCGTGGTACTACCCCAATCCAAAGAATACATTTTTAACCTATTACGGACCCAATGTCATGAACAAAGACAGCTTCTTATTTATGTTTATTTGGTTTGTGACGATATAGTGTCCAAGGCACCATAGAAATAGGAAGTACGCTAGAGACAAGTTGCAAGAAACAAGAGATTAGACTCAGTCCTTCTGCTATAAAAATTCTGCCCTAGGAGAGCAGTATTTTCATTTTTCTTTTTTTTACTCGGCTCTTGCCTGCCTGCGGAAGGCAGGCCTCTCAACTCTTGCTTCTACTCAATCTTGGTATCTGGTACTTAGTACAGCCTTCTTGATACTAGCTACTTGCCTGCCCGCCTGCCTACGGTAGGTAGGCCGAGGCGGGTACTTTTTCAACTGCTTTCTCCTTCAATTTTCCTTCCCCAAAAAAATAGCTGTGACATCTACGAATAAGGTGTGACAAATATTTCAAAAATGAGTGCAAGAAAATTCAGCTAATCGGTTACAATCCAAAAAAGTGGGTTTTTTGATTTAAGATCAAAGAAACCGCATGAATAGATTATCCAGCAGCAGAAAAAATTGTTTAGTTCTACTCCAATTTGCCCTGTTATTTTTTGTATCAAACTCGCTGTTTGCGCAGTTAAGTGATCTACATTACCTGCCTCCATTAAAGCAACAAGTAAATTCACCTGTTATCGATCGTGGAATTGATGCTCAGGCAATTTATTTTTCCACCCCTGTTACTGCATCATTTACTGTTAATGTTTACAAAGGCACAGGGACGACCCCTTGGAAAACTTTTCAATTATCAAAAACTACTCCCTATATACTGAATGCACCTGATATTCCTAACAGTGATAATAATATAACGTTTGTAGATAACGCAAATACGGGAGAGGTACTTTCAAATAGTGGTTTAAGAATTCAATCAGCTAATGGAGAAAAATTTTACGTCAATTTCAGAGGAGCTTCTGTAAATCAAGGTTCTTCCTTGGTGTCTAAAGGAAGAGCTGCATTGGGTAAAAAATTTAGATGGGGAGGAGCACCCGTAAAATTTGGAAACAACACAAATGCAACTTTAGGAATGATGGCCTCTGAGGATGGAACCACGATCCAGATTTCAGGCTATGATCCAAGCATTGTGTTTCGGAAAGGTGCTAATTATGCTGGCTATACAGCTGATAACCTTACCATTACCCTAAATAAAGGACAATCTTTTGTTCTGGAATACCCAATATATTCTCTGGCATCACCCAACGTCCCCTGGAGTACCAACACCTTGTATGACGGATGGTTGGGAGCTGCTATTGTTTCGGACAAAGACATAGTCGTGAGCTTGGGAAATGTAATGTATTCATCATTTATCACCGGCTTACCTGGAGACAGAGATGCTGCTTTTGATCAAATCATCCCTGAAAATGTTCTAGGAAGTGAATATGTATTTGTAAGAGGCTATGGCTCAAACGACTTCGAATTTCCAATTATCATTGCTACTCAAAATGGGACTGAAATCTATTTAAATGATGCCTTGACTCCAGCTGCCACGATTGATGCTGGGGAGTATTATCACGTCTCAGGCTCAAACTATTCAGGAACGGGTACTACCCGACCAGGAGAAAATTTGTATGTGAGAACTAGTAAACAAGTGTATGCCTATCAAACCACTGCCGGTGCAAATAGTGCTAAAAATGTCGACTACAATTTTATCGCTCCTGTTAATTTTCTTTTGGAAAAATCGGTCGATTTTATACCAAAAATTCAAGAAGTAGGTAACAATGTTGAAAAATCAACAGGAGGTACTACCAACATTACCATTACAGGAGGTATATCTGTCATTTCGGCAGCGACAACAAACTCTAGTGATTTAATAGTTTATTCAAATGGGAGTCAGGTCTCCCCATCCACAGTAGCGGCAGCAAGAAAGACCATTAGCGGCACCAGCCAATGGGTGTCTTACTTTTTAGAGAACCTTACTGGAAATGTTTCTGTCACTTCTACCGGCTCCATTGCTGTCGGCTATACAGGTCAAAGTGGTGCAATGGGGGTTTCAGGGTATTTTTCAGGCTTTTCCTCCGTTCCTAGTATTGACGTTAATGTGGCGTTGGTAGGTGGATGCCTTCAGACGGGGAATGTCACCTTAACCGCACCTTCAGGTTATGCTATATACCAATGGTATCGAGAGGGGCAGCCCATATCAGGAGCTACGCAACGGACCTTTACTCCCACTTTACCTGGTTCCTACACCGTGGGAATCACTACTTCCGGTGCAGGACAAGAGTACGTTTCCGCACCAGTGGATGTCAGTGATTGTAATCCTGAGATAAAACTTGATGTAACCTCAGTGAAGCAATCCTTGGCCGTGGGCGAATCCGTTGTCCTTAGGGTAAATCATAAATTTCAGTCCTATTTTAATGGAACGAATGCTGAGGTGACCTTGGTCATTCCTTCAAATTTCCAAATCAATTCCAATACTCCTTCCGTTGGCACTTGGTCCAATACTACCAAAAAATGGACGATTGGATCGATTACCCCAGGAAGCGAACAGGTTCTTGAATTGACCTTGACAGCCTTGTCAATCGGTAACCCCGTGGTTATTTCTGCAACCAATTCTCAAACTGTTTTAGGATCAAACAATACTCCCCTAAATGAAGGCACTCAAGTGGCGGATGATTTAGTTGAAAGTTTCACCATTAAAAATGCAACGGTTATCACTGCTGCAAGTTCATTCACAAAAACAGTATTAGACCCAGATTTCTCAATAGGCGCTACGTCTAATAATCAAGGCTCTACAATTAACTATTCCTCCAACAATGAAGGTGTTGCTAAAGTAGGGTCCACCGGAATAGTCGATCTCTTGAGTGCAGGAACTGCGACAATCACCTTGACTCAAGCGGAATCCGGAACCTATGGACCTGGAAGCAAGACCATTACAGTCACTGTTAACAAAATTACGCCGACCCTTAGTGCTTTCCCTAACCTAACCAAAACATTCGGCGACCCTACCTTTCAACTCATTGCCCCTTCGTCAACTGGAGATGGAGGGATCACCTATACTTCCTCAACTACATCAGTAGCGACTGTTAATTCGGCTACAGGTCAAGTTACACTTGGAAATGCAGGTAGTACCACGATTACAGCTACTCAAGCAGCGACCTCAAACTACAATGCAGCTACTATTACGTTAACGCTCACTGTAAATAAGGCCAGTCAAAGTATTAACGTGGGCGCTCTTCCAGAAGGTAAAACAGTATTGGAACGAGTTGGTCCTGGGGCATCACCCTATTCACCTGTTCCACTATCAGCTACCTCAACTTCTGGTAGTGGAGTTATCATCTCTTTACCAGGGGGAAGCATTGGTACTTTAACAGGTTCTGTTGGAAATTACTCGCTAACCAACGTCAGTGGGCCTGGAAATTTGGTTGTTAATTTTGATGTCCCAGCTACTACAAATTACAATGCTGAGTCTGCTTCAGTTTCGCTCGATGTTTCTAAAAGGCCGCAAAATATAACTGTTGGCGCAGCTATGCCCACCACAGCAGTCTATAGTGTTGGTCTGTCAATCCCAATTATTGTCACTTCGCCTTCTACTTCAGCAATGTCCTATGCTATTACGGAAGGTCCAGCAACCGTATTAAATGGAGAAATCAAGGTTACTGGGGCGGGAGTAATTAAATATTCAATTAACAATTCTGGAGATAATATTTATGCAGAAGCCCCAGAGGTCATTAAATCATTGACAATAACGCAAGGCATTACAAGTCTTTCGAACTTTAGTATCACCGATAGAATTTATGGTGAAGCAAATTTCGTACTTCCAATACCTAGTTCTAATAGAAGTGGGGATTTCGTATTTACATCCAACGCCTCAGCTGTTGCTTCAATTTCCGGTAATTATCTCATTATCAATACTCCTGGTTCGGTAACCATTACTGCTACTCAATCTGCAACTGCGAATTGGACTGCCCAATCTATAACTACAACTTTCCAGGTTTTAAAAGCTACCCCAATACTTACTGGAATTACTAGTAGTTCAAAATTAACCACCGATCCGAATTTCAATTACACAGTTACTTCCACTGCTCCATCACTTCCTATTGTTTTCAGGAGTTCAAACCTTTCAGTTGCTACCGTCAATAGCTCTACCGGAGAAATAGAGATACAAGGTATAGGTTCAACCCTAATTACAGCCTCTCAAGCTGCTACCACTAATTACAATGCGGCTTCACTTACGTTGACATTAACTGTTCAAAAGGCTAATCCTACGTTAGGAGCTGTACCAGAGTATACTAAGCTTTTAGCAGATGCTAACTTTTTGATTACGGCTCCAAGTTCTACAAGTAGTGGTTCCTTTGGTTTTAGCTCCTCAAACCCAAATGTGGTTACTGTAAATAGCACTACTGGAGAGGTATCCATAATTGGTGTTGGCAGCGCAGTTATATCAATAAATCAATCCGCCACAGCCAGTTATAATTCAGCAAGTACTTCTACTACGGTCACAATCGGTAATAGGGGTGTGAGCAGCTTAACTATTGATGCAATCTCGAACCAAACCTATACCGGTTCAGCCTTGACCCCAACGGTAGTGGTCAAGGATGGAAGCACAACGCTGACCCTTGGTACAGACTACACAGTAGGTTATATCAATAACACGAATGTAGGCACTGCCACAGCGACGATTACGGGCATTGGCAGTTACTCAGGTACTAAGTCGCAGACATTTACCATTGTAGCCAAAGCTGCAAGCACGCTGAGCATTGATGCGATTGCGAACCAAACCTATACAGGTTTGGCTTTGACCCCAACTCTTGTGGTGAAGGATGGCAGTACCACCTTGACCCTTGACACCGATTACACGGTAGGCTATACCAATAATACCAATGTGGGCACGGCCACAGCGACAGTTACGGGAGTTGGCAATTATACAGGAACCAAGGCGCAGACCTTTGTGATTGTCGCCAAAGCTGCAAGCACGTTAAGCATTGATGCGATCGCGAACCAAACCTATAGCGGAGCAGCCTTGACACCAACGGTTGTGGTGAAGGATGGCAGCACAACGCTGATTCTTAACACTGATTACACAGTAGGTTATACCAATAACACGAATGTAGGGACTGCCACAGTTACGATTACGGGAGCTGGCAATTATACAGGTATCAAGACGCAGACGTTTACCATTGTCGCCAAGGCGGCAAGCACGCTGAGCATTGATGCGATTGCTAGTCAAACCTATACAGGATTGGCTTTGACGCCAACGGTTGTGGTGAAAGATGGGGCTACCACCTTGACTCTTACTACCGATTATACGGTAAACTATACCAATAACACAAATGTAGGGACTGCCACAGTGACGATTACGGGAGCTGGCAATTATACAGGAACGAAGGCGCAGAACTTTATCATTGTCGCCAAGGCGGCAAGCACGCTGAGCATTGATGCGATTGCAAACCAAACCTATACGGGAGCTGCAATCAGCCCAGCGGTAGTGGTGAAGGATGGAAGCACAACGCTGATTCTTAACACTGATTACACCGTAGGTTATACTAATAACACGAATGTAGGGACTGCCACAGTGACGGTTACGGGAGTAGGCAATTATACAGGCACCAAGACGCAGACCTTTGTGATTGTCGCCAAGGCTGCAAGCACGCTGAGCATTGATGCGATTTCTAACCAAACCTATACGGGAGCTGCAATCAGCCCAGCGGTAGTGGTGAAGGATGGCAGCACAACGCTGATTCTTAACACCGATTACACGGTAAACTATAGCAATAACACGAATGTTGGGACTGCTACAGTGACGATTACGGGAGCTGGCAATTACACAGGAACAAAGGCGCAGACCTTTAGCATTGTAGCCAAGGCGGCAAGCACGCTGAGCATTGATGCGATCGCTAGCCAAACCTATACCGGATCAGCCTTGACGCCAACGGTAGTGGTGAAGGATGGAAGTACCACGCTAACCCTAACTACAGACTACACCGTAAACTATAGCAATAACACGAATGTAGGGACAGCCACAGCGACGATTACGGGAGTTGGCAATTATACAGGAACTAAGACACAAAACTTTACCATTGTCGCCAAGGCTGCAAGCACGCTAAGCATTGATGCGATCGCAAACCAAACCTATACTGGATCAGCCTTGACGCCAACGGTAGTGGTGAAGGATGGAAGTACCACCTTGACCCTGGGAACCGATTACACGGTAGGCTATACCAATAACACAAATGTAGGCACGGCCACAGCGACAGTTACGGGAGTAGGTAATTATACAGGAACAAAGGCGCAGACTTTTTTGATTGTAGCCAAGGCGGCAAGCACGCTGAGCATTGATGCGATCGCTAGCCAAACCTATACGGGAGCTGCAATCAGCCCAACGGTTGTGGTGAAGGATGGCAGTACCACCTTGACCCTTACTACAGACTACACGGTAGCCTATACCAATAACACGAATGTAGGAACTGCCACAGTGACGATTACGGGAGCAGGCAATTATACAGGTACTACCACGCA